>ERZ869909.103-NODE-103-length-127491-cov-6.972829_pt1 | contig 127491 bp, 83 predicted proteins | sample MGYA00520892_ERZ869909 | MGnify/ENA primary metagenome ERZ869909 (study PRJEB32215, sample SAMEA104723947) | bioreactor metagenome | biome: bioreactor; feature: anaerobic bioreactor; material: water | place: China | collected 2015-03-12 ... | reverse complement strand
CCAACCCTCGCAAGACAACGCCGCTCACGCAACGTCGCCCCACAAAGAGGCGCGTGAGATGGAGCACCGCCCCTATCTCTACAGGCGGCACTTTACCTCTCACGGTCAGCACGCGTACACGCACGACGCTCTCGCCTCGCTCGCCTACACGCACACAACCGCTCTCTCCGTCACTCCTCTTTCTACTTGTCAAAGAGCCTGGCGCAGCACTAAGCGCCCTCCGCCAGGGCCGCGCAAGATAGCACGTGCTGTCTTCCCGTCAACCCCCTTTTCTCCCAAGAACGCATGCGCATCGTCGCAGGACGCTACAGAGGCCTGCCCTTGCTCGCACCGCGCGGCCTCAACACACGACCCACCGCGCAGCGCGCCCGGGAATCCCTCTTCAACCACCTACAGCATCAACGCCTCCCCCATGGCTTCATTGACCTGCGCGTCCTGGATCTCTACGCAGGCACTGGAGCCCTCGGCATCGAGGCGCTCTCGCGTGGCGCCTGCCACGCCACCTTCATTGAATCCGGCCCAGAGGCGCTCCACGCGCTGCGCTCCAACCTCAGCGCATGCCGCGCCCAGGACGACGCCACGCGCGTCCTCACCGCACCCTTGCCCCAATCCCTCCACACACTCCACGGCCACCCCTTCGATCTCATCTTCGCCGACCCGCCCTACGACCTCCCCATGCCACCCGCGCTCTTCGCAGCCCTCGCCACCCCACGCCTCTCACACCCCAACACCCTCCTCCTCGTGGAACATCGGGCCAGAAGCGGCCCACCCGACGCCACCCCGTGGCGCTGGCTCGACACACGACCCGCTGGCGAAGGCGCCTTCTCCTTCTTTCAACACCCCGACGCCACCGCCTGATCACACCATGACCAGAACCGCCCTCTACCCAGGGTCCTTCGACCCCCTCACCAATGGCCACGTCAACATCATCGAGCGTGGACTCCACCTCTTCGATGAGCTCGTCATCGCCGTCGCCGTCAACGAGGACAAGCGCGCGCTCTTCTCCCTCGAAGAGCGCATGGACATGATCCGCGAGGTCTTCCCTACCACCCCCAACCTCCGGGTCACCTCCTTCAACGGTCTACTGGTCGACTTCGCACGCGCGCAGGGCATCAACGCCATCCTGCGTGGCCTCCGCGGTGTCGCCGACTTCGAATACGAGTACCAGATGGCCAACATGAACCGACACCTGGACCCAGCCATCCACACCGTCTTCCTCATGGCAGAGCCCGATCAGTTCTACGTCTCCTCGCGCCTCGTCAAAGAGGTAGCCAAGCTCGGCGGAGACATCTCCTGCGTCGTCCCCCCCTCGGTCCTCAAGCGCCTCAACGCTCGCTAAACATTGCGCAAGCACCCTCACCCCACCTGAACCGCCAGACCCATGACCAACCTTCAGATCGCCGCGCGCCTCCAAGCCATCCCCCCCTCGCCTACCCTCGCCATCTCCAACAAGGCGAAGGCCCTCAAGGACGCTGGTATCGACGTCGTCTCTTTCGGCGCCGGTGAGCCAGACTTCCCCACCCCCGCCGCCGTATGCCAAGCCGCGAAGGCCGCGATCGACAGCGGAAAGCACGGATACACCGCGGTCTCCGGTATCCCTGAGCTCAAGCACGCGATCGCCGAGACCTACCGGCGCGACCTCGGCATCGACGTCACGCCAGCCGAGATCATCGCAAGCTGCGGGGCCAAGCACACCCTCTACAACCTCTTCCTCGCCCTGCTCAACCCCGGCGATGAGGTCATCGTCCCCTCCCCCTACTGGGTCTCCTACCCGGTGCAGATCGAGATGGCAGGAGGCGTCCCCGTGCCTCTCCCAGGGGATCCCAGCGCTGATTTCCTCCCAACCATCGACGCCCTCGACGCAGCCATCACCCCGCGCACCCGCGCGATCGTGCTCAACAACCCCTCGAATCCCACCGGCATGCTCTGGGGGCGCGAGGCACTGGAGAACCTGGGAGACTGGCTCCTGAAGCACCCCAACATCGCCATCATCAGCGACGCCATCTACCGAGAGCTCTGCTACGACGGGCCCTACCACGAGCTCCTCACCCTGCGCCCTGCGCTCCGAGAGCGCTACATCCTCGTCGACGGGGTCTCCAAGAGCTTCGCCATGACCGGCTGGCGACTCGGCTGGGCCGTCGCTCCCGCGGCCTTCACCAAGGCCATGGAGAACCTCCAGTCGCAGAGCACCTCCAACCCCACTTCCATCACCCAGTGGGCCGCCGTAGAGGCTCTCCGCCAGGGAGAGGGGATGATCGCACCCATGCGGGAGCGCTTCAAAGCAAGGCGTGATCTCATCACCGCACGCCTGAACGAGCTCCCCGACGTCTCCCTCAACACCCCTCGCGGAGCCTTCTACGCCTTCCCGGACTTCTCCGCCTACATCGGCCGAGCCTTCGGGAACCTCAGCTTCCCCGACGACCTCGCCCTCACCGCGTGGCTTCTGGAAGAAGCCCAAGTCGCCCTCGTGCCGGGTTCTTCCTTCGGCGCACCAGGCTACATGCGCCTCTCCTACGCAACCTCCGAGGCGCTCATCGAGAAGGGCCTAGACCGCATCCAGACAGCGCTCGCCACCCTGCGTTCCAAGGCGTAGCGCACGCGCGCCGCGCCCTCTGCGCCCACACGCCCTGAGCGCGCGGGGGGTCTAGCCGCCCCGAAAGGGCCACCCAACCCGAGCCCCCCGGATGCCTACTGTGCAGGGGTGCAGCACCGGAAGCCGACGTGCTCGAAAGCATCGTCCGCGGCAAAGCCACTCTCAATGGTGCTACACTGGAACGCGCTCGCCGACGTATCCAGGTAGGAGCCGCCTCGCACCAGACCCACCTCCGTGCTGCCATCCGGCGGGACCACCCACTCCGCGACGTTGCCCGCGAGGTCAAACACGTAGCTGGGCTCCCGATCGGGGCAGATCCCCGACGGACAGCTCGGATTCTCCACCCGTCGGCGACACCCAGCGAAGCTCCCTGTGGGCACTGGCCCATCGAGCTCCAAGGTCCCATCCGCGCAGAGCCCGGGCCAGAAGCCCTCGCACATCCGAGGCAAACGCTCCGTAGAGCAGGTAAATCCCGTGAGGCCGGCGTCCGCGCACTGTGCATCCGACGTACACTCGGGAATCAAGACGCACCTCCCGCCCGTGGTACCTCCCGGAGGCGTCCAACACGTAAACCCTCCGTCGACACCCTGGGTCAGGTCCAAGGACGCGCGCAGCACCTCGTTCAAGGGATCACAGTCCACGTCCGCCGAGCAGAAGACAGTCTCAAAGCCGTAGGAGTAGCTGCGCCGGTTGGGCGGAGCCACGACAAAGGGACCCCCACAGGCTTGCTGCCACTGCGAGCTCAAGCAGAGGCGGCGAAGGGGAAGCACAGGGACCGCCTGGCCCACCCGCGGGCGCCCGAAGAGCGCCCGATAGTCTTCACCGGCGCAAGCCCGGGCAGCCTCGGCGTAGGTGACGTCCGTCCACGGGACGACGTCGGGCCGCGGGAGCGCATACCAGGTCGTCTCCCCTTGGCCGTCAGCGGTGGCATCGGGACGGCTGGCTTCGTAGCGGTCCACGCAGAAGTTCGCTGGCTGTTGCGTGGTCTGCGCAAACCCCCGCACGTAGACGCTGTTGAAAGGACAGCGCTCGCAGGACGACGCCTGCTGGTTGGGGCGCAGATCAATGCCGCCCACGCACGCCGAGTCCACGCCTGCGCAGGGCACCTGCGCAGCGTTCTGGATGGCCTCTCTGGCCCTCGGTGCACAGGTCCCCGGCTGACCACGCGTCGCCATCAGGCAGACCTCACCTTCCGAACAGTCCGCGTTACGCTGACAGGAGCCCGGCACCGCGCACATCCCACGACCCGTCATCGCCTGTGGGTCGGGATCTGGATCGGGATCTGGGTCGGGATCTGGATCGGGATCGGGATCTGGATCGGGATCGGGGTCTGGATCGGGGTCTGGATCGGGGTCTGGATCGGGATCGGGGTCTGGATCGGGATCGGGGTCTGGATCGGGGTCCGGATCGGGATCAGGACCCCCTGCGCCCAGACAGGCCTCGCCAGCCAGGCAGTCGAAGTCCCCGCTGCACAAGCGCCTGCAAAGGCCTTCCTCGCATGCGTAGTCGCTGGCGGACCCGCTGGATCCTGCGACACAATCGGCGGGCGCAGCGCACGCGCGACGCAGCGGCACGTAACGACAACGGCCTCCCAAACAGCCCGGGGCGAGGTCGCCATTCTCGTCGTAGCGGCAGTCATCGAAGGGGTCCACGTAGACGCTGAGTGGACGGGTGTCGCAGTAGCCACCGGGCTGGCAATCGGCGGAGGTCTGGCATGGCTCGTTGCGGGTGGGGGCTGCTACGCAGCCGCTGAGCCTGTCCCCGTTCTCCAGACAGAACTGGAAGCCGGAGGTGCACAACCCGACATCCGTCGAACATGCCTGGGGTTCGCCGAAGGGGAACTGACAGCTGCAGGTGTCGCCCGCGACGCGGTTGCCATCCACGAGCCCATTACAGTTCGTGTCTTGCCCGTCGCAGATGTCGATCTCCCGCCTCCCTACGGAGGCGTAGAGGTCAGTGCAGTCCTCGTAGGCGCCCTCGACGCAACGTGCTCCCTCGATCTGGGCACAGACACCGGCACGGAGCTGGCACGGGCGAACAGGAAGCTCTTCGACGCAGCGCAGGGACCCGTCCGTGTTCCTCGCGGTGCGCACGCAGTCGGGCAGACCGCTGCAGTTCATGTCCCGACCGTTGCACAGCTCTGGTGCCGCCGGGTTGACCTCGGGATCCTCGTCGTCACAGTCTTGAATCTCGAGCGCACAGTTCTCACCAGCGAAGAAGCCGTCCCCGTCCCGGTCAAAGCAACCGGCCAGGTCCGTCTCCATCATGCAGCGTCCGGGAACATCCGGGGTAATGCCTTCGGTGGAGATGGCCACGCAGGCAAAACCTTCGAGGCAGTCCTCCTCCGCGAGGCACTTGAAGGGGACCGCGCTACCCAGGGCATCAAGCGAGACCTCGCAAGCTGCCAGGCCAACAAGCGCGCCAAGGGTAAGGCCGACCAGCGCCAGGCGGCGTATCCAAGGGACGCGCTGCGCGGGCGGGCGGTGGTTCGGCTGAGGGGTATCAACGCACAGGCTGGTCATCGGCTACTCCCACACTCAGAAACGGACGCGCATCGCGGCCTGACCCAACCCCAGCGACCAGCTCCAGGACGCCGCAGGGCGCCCTACCTGAGCCACATCCATGTCTCCGTCGACGTCGATGTCAGCTCCCGGGGTTACCAAGAAGAATACCGTGCTGACGAGCGCCAGCCCTCCGCTCACCGCAAAGAAGAGATTCGCCATCGACGCAGCGTCCTGCGCTCGCTCGAGGTCCCGCGCGGCCTGCCGCTGGGTGGCGTCGTAGAAGCTCTGGCCCTCCACTTCACGGAGCCGGCGCACGTCCTCTTCGATACTCTGAGCCTGCACGCCGAAGTAGATTCCCACCCCCAACGCAGCAGCCGCACCCGCGAGGCTGGAGTAGGCCGAGATCCGCTGCCACCGGCCCGTGCTGACCCTCTGCCCCGTGCCGCGTCGCTCCACCCGAATTCCGTAGAGGGACCGTACCTCCAGAGGGATCCGGCTCGCGACGTGCTCCTCGGTGCCGTCGGCGCCGAAGGTCCGGTAGGAGAGGATGGCCGACTGCCCCGTGTCCACGAGGTTCAAGGTGATCGACCAGACCTCACCCTCCTCCGCACGCTCTCCGCGAGAGGGCTCCACGCGCCCCACGATCACTTGATCGTACCCAAGCCGCGACCCCAGCCGCCCCATGCACACCGAGTCGAACGCGCACTCTAGGGCCAGCTCGGCGCCCATGATCTCAAACTCGTCTAGGAGGTCCTCATTGGACACCACCTGCACAATGTCATCGAGGGTGAGTAGCTCACGCTGGATCAGGCCGGCGACCATCTCACCGACCTCGGGACCGATTCCGCCCCGGGGCACAACGACCACGCTGACGCGCTGTGGGCCTCGCGCGCCCGTCGCAGGCGCGGTGGACGGCCCAGGGGCGACCTCAGCCTCGTCGAACTCGACCACCTCGTCTTCATCGAAGACAAGGACCTCTTCCTCGTCGAAGACGAAGCCCTGTCCGTGGGCTGCCCCTGCTACGAACACGAGAGCAAGGAGGCCAAGCCACCACGCGATCGAGAACTGCCTACTCTTGCTCGCCCACATGCATGCCTCTCCATCCAGGGCACAGGCCGGGCATCGCTTGCCGACGGCTCCCCCGCGGTGCTAGAGCCCTAGCATAGGGTAGAGGTCCATGTCGAGTGTCCTCCCCAAGCCCCCTCCCCCGGCTGCCATGGCGCAAGACGACCAGCGCTCCCCCGCTACCTCTCCGCAGCGCCTCAGCCACCCCTCCGCGATGACCGAGCGGCCGGGCTGGCTGGCCCTGCGCCTCCTGCGCTGGCTCTTGTCCGCGGTGACCTTTCCAAGACGCGTCATCGCTTCGCTCTTGGACGCCAACCGCCGTGGCCGTGTTGTGTACGTCATGCAGCAACGCAGCCTGCTCGACTACCTCTACTTCAACGTCGCATTTCTGCGCGAGAACATCCCGCTGGTGCGCTACGCCAACGGCCTCAACACGTGGCCCCTCCGCAGCTTCTGGAGCGGCCTCTTTGCGCTCTTCGGCGTCGGCGCGCGTGCGCGCTGGATCGCTGGCCCACAGGCCTGCCGGCACACCGTGGCGAGCGAAGCTCCCGCGCTGCTCTTCCTCCGCCAGAGCCGACGCAAGGACGTCGATCCCAAGGAGCTGCTGCCCTTCTTCGAGGAGCTGCTGGAGCTCCAACGCAGCACGCGAGACCCCATCCTCCTCATCCCGCTGCTCTTGGTGTGGTCACGCCGTCCCGAGAGCGGCCACCCCACCTTCACCGACCAGATCTTTGGCTCCGCACAACGCCCCGGCCGCCTGCGCAAAGCCTTCACCGTCTTTCAGTCGTTCTGGCAGTCCCTGCTCCGCTTGGGCGCGCCCACCGTGCAGACCTCATCCGAGCTGAATCTGCGCGAGCTGCTCGACGACGCCGACCCTGACCGGGCCACCCGCCTCCTCGCGCTGGAGATCCTCGACCGTGTGGAGGACGCGCTGCGGCGCGAAGAGCGCATCGTCAGCGGACCCTGGGTCAAGAACGCGGCGCTGGTCCGCCAAGAGATCCTGGACGACGAGCGCACACGCGAGGCGATCGCGCACCTCGCCCCGAACCCAGAGGAGCGCTCCGCCGCGCTCCAACGTGCGCATCGAATCCTCAAGGAGATCGCCGCTGACTTCGACATCAGCGCCATCAAAGCCTTCAGCGCCATCCTCACACCCGTCTGGAACCAGATCTATGACGGCTTCGAGATCGACGACGAGGGTTTTCACGCCCTCCGCGAGACCTCCAAGAGTCACCGTGTGGTGCTCGTGCCGAGCCACAAGAGCCACATCGACTACTTGGTCCTGTCCTACGTCTTCTACCAGCACGGGCTCATCCCTCCGCACATCGCTGCGGGCGTCAACCTCAACTTCTGGCCAGTCGGCGGACTCTTCCGACGCTCAGGTGCCTTCTTCCTCCGGCGCACCTTCTCGGATGACCCGCTCTACGCCGCCCTCTTCCACGCCTACCTCACCAAGGTCCTCGAGGAGGGCTTCCCGATCGAGTTCTTTATCGAAGGGACGCGCTCCCGTACCGGCAAGCTGAACCCGCCCAAGTACGGCATGCTCAACATGATCGTGCAGGCCGCGCTCGCGGGCGACGCGCGCAACGTGGTCTTCGTGCCCGTCTCCGTCGGCTACGAGAAGATCATCGAGGGCTCCGCCTACCGCTCCGAGCTTGAGGGCGCGGAGAAGAAGTCCGAGGGTATCGTCGACCTCCTCAAGGCCCCAGCCATCCTCAGGAGCCGCTACGGCCGCGTCTACGTCGAGTTTGGCCATGCCATGCCCCTCGACCCCTTCCTCCTCAAGTACCACCCAAACATCCTGACCAGGCCTCCGAGCGTCGATGATATGAACCGCACGGTCCGACGGCTCGCCTACCGAATCATCCACGGCATCAACGAGGTCACCACCGTCACGCCCTCCGCGGTCGCGGCGCTCGTCATCCTGAACCAGCCCTCGGACGTGATCGACCACCCGACCTTCCTGAGGCAGGCTGGCTTCGTCCTGCGCTTCGTGGCCCTCAGGGGCGCCCGCCTCTCGCGCACCCTCATTGAGGCGCTCGCCCAGGCTGGCATTCAACCCGACGAAGCACGCAGCGCCGACGACAGCGATCTGGAGCTTGCCATCGGCGTCGCGGTCGCACCGATCCTGGAGGAAGCGCTCGCCCTGCTCCACGACAACAAGCTGATCGTCTCCGCCGGCAGCGGCCACCAGCGCTCGCACTTCGTCCCCAAGGACCGGCGCGTCGAGCTGAGCTATTACAAGAACAACATCCTTCACTTCTTCGTACCCGAAGCCATCTTCGCGACCGCGCTCTGCATGCAGGCCTCGCAGCCCACCTACAGGCATGAGCTCGAAGAGCGCACCCGCTTCCTCTCGCGCCTCCTCAAGTACGAGTTCTGCTTCGCCAGCCGGGACGACTTCGAACATGTCTTCGCGCAAGCCTATGCGCGTTTCCAGCTCGCGGCGCTCTTCCGCGAGCAAGAAGACGGCCGAATTGTCGTCCCAGACCCACCTCCCCCGGCCGTCGAGTTCCTGCGCGGCCTCGCGCTCACCACGCTCGAAGCCTACCGCTTCTGTGCCCTCCTGCTCAACGAGGAGGCGCTCGACTGGGTCGACCAGCGCTCCCTCCTCCGCAAGGGGCTGCAGCGCTCCCAAGAGCTGATGCGCGAGGGAGCCCTCGTGTTCTCGGAGTCCGTCAACCGCCCCTCGCTCGAGAGCGCGCTCCGCCTCTTCAGAGAGTGGGCGATCATTGAAGAGCGGCGCGGGCCTCGCGGGCGACGCGACCTGCGCGTCCACCCGGGCGCTCGCGGCGCGGTCCTCCCGCTCCTCTCCGAAGAGCTTGGTCTCCGGGCCCTCCCGCAGCGCCGCGATCCCAAAGCCTCCCTGCACCAACGCGGCCTGCCCTCCATCGCGGGCCCCTCCCTCCCACCGGACACTGCACCATGACAGACAAGCGACAAGCCCCCCCTGGCTGCTCCTTCCTCGTCCAGCCCATCTCCGAGCGGCTCCCCTTCATCGCGGAAGACCTCACCCAAGAGCAGCGGCAGCTCGCCGCCACCGCAGAGGCCTTCATGCAGCGCGAGGTCCTGCCGGACGTGCAACGACTTGAGGCCAAGGAACCCGGGCTCATGGTCGCAAAACTACGAGCGGCCGCCGAGGTCGGCCTCCTCATGATCGACATCCCCGAAGCCTACGGGGGCCTCGACCTCGACAAGGTCTCCTCCATGCGCTGCGCCGAGACCCTCGGCACCTACGCCTCCTTCTCCGTTTCCCACGGCGCCCACACAGGCATCGGCATGCTCCCGCTGGTGTTCTTCGGCACCCACGAGCAGAAGGAGCGCTACCTCCCGCGCATGGCCACGGGAGAGCTGCTCGGCGCCTACGCCCTCACGGAGCCCGGGAGCGGCTCCGACGCCCTCGGCGCCCGCACCACCGCCATCCGCACCACCGACAGCGAGGGCCAGCCTTGCTTCAGGCTCAATGGCACCAAAATGTGGATCACCAACGCCGGATTCGCGGATCTCTTCACCGTCTTCGCCAAAGTCGATGGAGAGCACTTCACCGCCTTCCTCGTCGAAGCCGCTTACCCGGGTGTCTCCACGGGCGCCGAGGAACACAAGATGGGCCTCCGTGGCTCGTCCACCCGGCTCCTCATCCTCGAAGATGTCCTGGTTCCCGCCCACAACGTCCTCGGCGAGATCGGACGCGGACACAAGATCGCCTTCAACATCTTGAACTTCGGGCGCTACAAGCTCGGCGTCGGCGTGCTCGGCGCTGCAAAACGCGCGCTGGAGCTCGCCATCTCTTACGCCAAGGTGCGCCACCAGTTCGGCCAGCCCATCGCCGCCTTCGGTGCCATCCGCGAGAAGCTCGCCCGCATGACCAGCGCTTGCTTCGCCCTCGAGGCGATGTGCTACCGCGTCGCCGGAGACATGGACCTGTCCATCGGAGCCCTGGACAGCCAAGCCGACAGCTACCCCGCCGCAGTCATGGCCGCGATCGAAGACTATGCCGTCGAAGACTCGATCATGAAGGTCTACGGCTCCGAGGTGCTGGACTTCGTCGTGGACGAGGCCGTCCAAGTCCACGGCGGGCTCGGGTACTCGGAAGAGTACGAGGTCGAGCGCCTCTACCGGGACAGCCGCATCAACCGGATCTTCGAAGGGACCAACGAGATCAACCGCCTGTTGATCCCTGGCATGTTGGTCAAGCGCATCCTGCACGGACAGCTCGATCTGAGCCACCGCATGGCGAGGATCGCTAGCCTCGCTGAGGCCCGAAGCGCCCCCGCCTGGTGCCCGAACGCGCTGGACCAAGAGGTCGCCCTCACCGAGGCGCTCAAGGACGCTAGCGTCTTCGTCGCGCAGGAGGTGCTCCAAGCGAAAGGGCCTGCCTTCAAGGAAGCGCAAGCGCTCTCCCTGGTGCTCGCGGACCTCCTGATCGCCACCTACAGCGCGGACAGCACCTTGGGGCGAGTGCTACGCCTCCAGGGGCGCGGAGCGGCCACACGCGTCCACTGCGCGATCGCGCAGGCCGTGGTGGCCGAGGCCACGTACCAGGTACGCACGCTGGGTGAGAGCCTGCTGGCCTCCCTTTCCCAGGGCGACACCCTGCGCGCCAAGCGCCAGACGCTGGCAGCCCTCCTGCCCGCCCCCGAGACCCCGCTGGACCTGGTCCGCGAGGAGATCGCGGCGTTCGTCCTCGAGAGAGAGCGCTGGCCCTTCGTGTAGCGCCCATGCAGGCCGCTAGCCAACCCGCTGGCGGCGCGGCGCTGCAAGGCGTGGCGCTAGGGAGCGGCAGCGGGCGCCTCGCCGAACTCGGGACGCACGACGGCCACGACCTCGTGGGCTTCCAGGAAGTAGCGACGGGCCGCAGCGCGGATGTCCTCACGCGTCACAGCGTCAATACGGCTCGCGTAAGCCCGCCCGTGGCTGTAGCCCAACCCAAAGAGCTCGTCGAAGGCGCGGTACGCGCCTCGGGTACCCTGCGCCTGGAGGCTGATGTCACGCGACCCGATCAGATAGCGCTGCGCACGACCGAGCTCCTCCTCGGTGACCAACGCCTCCTGCAGCTTCGACACCTCCGCCCGGATACCGGCGAGCGCCTGGTCGAGCTTCTCCGGCGAAGTCGCGATGTAAAAAACGAACGCGCCAGCGTCGACACCCGGCTGGACCCACGCAGACACCGTATACGCGAGGCTCTGGCGGTCGCGCAGCTCCAGAAAGAGCCTCCCACCCTGGCCCCCGAGGATGGACGCCAAGACCGCCAACGCTGCCTGGTCGTCGCTGTAGAGGCTGCTCACTTGCCAGCCCACCGCGACGTGCGCTTGCTGCCGCTGACGCAACGCCTCACGCTGCGCAGGCGCAGCCGGAGGCGACACCTCCAGGACGGCACGCGCGCCTAGGGCATCTCCCGCGAGCGAACGCGGGACGAGGTCGTCCAAGAGCGCCTGGAGCTGGGCGGGGCGAATGTCACCGACGACAGAGAGCACCATCCTCTCCGGGCGCAACGTCTGCCGAGCGAACTCCTGGATCTCCTCTCGCCGGAACCCGGACACCGTGGCCTCAGTGCCAGCGAGTGGGAGCCCGTAGGGGTGGTCACCGAAGAGCGCCTCGGACAAGAGCCTCAGCGCCTCCTGAGCGAGTTGATCCCTCTGCGCCACGATGCTGGCCAAGGTCTCCCGCCGTATCCGCTCGACCTCGGCCTCAGGGAAGGTGCTCTGCCAGAGGCACTCAAAGAAAAGCCGCATCGCTGGCTCGGCGTCTCTGCTCAGCGCCGTCATCTGCAGCCCGAGCGCGTTGCGCCCGCTGATCCCCCCCATGGAGGCGGCGAGGCTGTCCAAGTCCCGCGCGATGTCGGAGGCAGCGCGCCGGTGCGTCCCGCTCGTCAGCAGCTCGCTCGTCATCGACGACAACCCCGCCGTCGCCGCGCTCTCTACCAAGGATCCCCCCTCGACCAGGGCTCGGAGCGTGAGCAATGGCGCGCTGGGGTCCTCCTCGAAGAGGACCACAAGACCACTCTCGTGGACCCACCGAATCACTCCCTCCGCGTCCGCAGTGGGTAGGAGACGCTCCTCCGTGGCCCTGCGCTCTTCGCCGAACACGCGCGTGACGAGCTCGCGAATGGCTTCTGGACGCAAGTCCTCCTCCGGCCAGGCCTCGGGCAGCAGGAGCGCAACGGTCGCACGCTCCGGTGCGAGCCAGCGCCGCGCCACGCCGCGCAGCGCCGCCGCATCCACGGCCCGCACACGCTCCAGATAGGTCGCCTCGAAACGCAGGTCGCCAGCGACGACGGCGAAGTGCCCCAGGTGGCGCGCCCGCCCCTGCACGGTCTGCGCCGCGTACACCGCCTCGCTCTCCAAAAGCCGCTTGGCGCGCTCGATGGCGTTGGCATCGAAGAAGCGGTGCTCGAGGTGCGCGACCTCGCGAATCATGGCCTCAAGTACCGTGGTCGCGCTGACATCATCGCTCGCCTGAAAGCGCGCGCCTAGGAGCATCATGCCTGGATCGGCGGGGCTGTAGAGGTAAGCGTAGACACTCTGCGTCAGGCCGCGACGCCGCTGGAGCTCCTCAAAGAGCAAGCTGCTCTCTGTGCCCCCAAGGAGCAACGTCAGGACGTCGAGCGCTGCGATGTCCTCGTGGCCGAGTGCAGGTGTCGGGAACGCGAGCCCTAGGTGGGCGTCCTGCACGTCCCGCCGCAACACCACGGCCCGCGCCTGCTCTTGGACAGGCTCCATGGGCCGCTCTGGACGGGCCTCCATGCGATGCTGATGCCCGCCCACGAAGCGGTCGACAAGCGCTCGGAGAGTCACCTCGTCCACGGGCCCTACGGCAACCAGCGTCATGTTCTCCGGGCGGTACCAGCGCTCGAAGAATGCCAGCACATGCTCCCGGCTAAACGACGCCACGCTCTCCCGCGTCCCGATGATGGGACGCCCGTAGGGATGCACGCGGAACACCTCCCCAAAGAGCGCTTGGGAGAGCACACGCGAGGGCATGTCCTCTCCTCGCCTGATCTCTTCCTGAATCACCTCGAGCTCCCGCGTCAGCTCGTCTGGATCGAAGAGGCTATGGTAGACGGCGTCCAGAAGCACATCAGCCCCCTCCTCCAGGTGCCTCGCGGGTACGACGATGTGATAGACGGTTTGGTCGAACGAAGTCCACGCGTTGATGGACCCCCCGACGCTCTCGATGGCGCGGGCGACTTCCCCGACACCGCGGGTCGCCGTGCCCTTGAAGATCATGTGCTCGTGCACATGCGCCAGGCCCGCCTCTCCCTCCCGTTCATCGGCAGACCCAACGCGCACCCAGACCTGGAGCGCTACCGCTGGCGCGTGGGGGACGCGCTCCCAGACGACCTCGAGGCCGCTTGGATGCACGAAGCGTTGCGTAAGCTGAGGCGTCGTCATGACCGGCTCCGGAGCTCGCAGAATCGGGTTGGGTGTGCGGGGCAGACAGTGAATCAACGCCACCGCCAAGAGGAAGGAGCACCGAAGGCTCCATGACGCGAGGGAGGGGACCATGGCCGTGGATAGCTCGCGAAAAGCCAGAAGGGCCCTCGCGGCGCTTGTCCGCGAGGGCCCTTCTCCCTGCCACAAGGTGCCGACCGCGGTCAACGCGGCCGCACCCTAGCTTCCCTAGCGGCGGCTCGACCGCTCATCCGAACCCGGTCCTTGGGACTGGCCTTGCACGCACGCGCCCTGGACGCAGAGCTGTCCGGCCGCGCAGTCGTTGTCGCGGAAGCAGCCTTCGACGCAGACACCCGTGTCGAGGCAAACCGACCCGTGTGGGCAACCGCCGTAACGGCAGTCCTCGTCTCCGACCGCCTGACCGCGGCAAGCCACGCAGCGCTCTTGGTGGACGTTGCATACAGCCCCCGTCAAGCAGTCGCTGTCCGCGGTGCACCGGATGACGTCGTTCCCGAGCGCCGTCTGGCGATCCACCGTACACACCTGACCAGCGGAGCAGACCGTCTGAGGCTCGAGGCTGACGGGCCAGCGCAGGCCGCCCTGCGTGCTGTTGTAGCCGTCGCAGATCTCAGGCCCACAGGCGGCGAGGCGCACGGTCGTCGAGAACTCGCCCCACGACAGGTCCTCGTCGAGACAAGTGAACGCGCTATCACGATCGGAGACCACGACCCGCAGGGTCACGTCGTGCAAGCGCTCCGCGTTGTCCCAGCACAGCCGGAAGCTGTCCTGCGCAGGGCCGCTGCCACCGGCTGCGATCGCTCTGCCCATCGTGGCACCGCCAACCAACACCGTCTCCACGCCAGCGCTGTTGACAGCGATGATGTCGACCACGGCGTCGGCGGGGATGATGTCCGTCCCGTAGTTGTACACGGTGAAGTCCACCGCAGTGCAGAGGTGCGTACCGACCGTGATGTCACAGGACGCGGCCTGGACGAACTGCGTCCCGTCAAACACGCGGGTCACCTCGACGTCCACCTCGCGCGCCCCGTTGTCCACCTCGCCATCGCAGTCGTCGTCCTGGTAGTTGCAGGTCTCGGAGCCGGCTTGGTTGGGCTGGCAGAACATGTCGGTGGGGCCGCATTGCCACACGCCCCACTGACACACGCCCAGCGCGTCCGGATCCGCCTCACAGACATCTCCGGGCTCGATGTTCGTGCAGAAGCGGCAGGCGTTGAGGCCGGCATCGATCGCGTTCTCGCACTCCGTCAGCCCGAAGGCGTTGCAGATGTAAGCCGAAGCGGGGCAGACATCGCCGTTCGAGTCCAGCGGGCCGCAGGTGTCGCCAGGATCCGCGTCCAGCGCCAAGCAGTTCTGGCCGCAAGCGTTGATGGGCTCCAGGAGGTTGCCGCAGAGTACCCGCGTGCCGTTCGGGTTGGTCGCCGGATCGACGTCTGGATCGCAGATGTACTCACCCTCACAGCCCAGGGGCTCGTAGCAGGGCTCGCCAACGCTGGCGTTGAGCGCGTTGCACCCACCACAGTCGTTGACCCCAGCGTCCGGATCTTGGCAGAACTCACCCGACCCATCCGGGAGACAGGCCGTCGTGCTCAAGCCGCAGGTTCCGCAAATGGCACCAGGATTGAACACGTAGTTGCCCAGCTCGTCCGTGTAGGGGTCACCGGAGCACGACCAGTCGATGTCATCACAGCGCTCCTCGCCATCGTAGCCCGGGTAGGTGCAGCCACCGACGATCGGCAAGTTCGTGCCCCCGACGACGATGTCGATGGTGCCGGGCAGGCCCTGGCCGCAGACGCCGAGCCCCGTACCGAAGGTACAGCCGATGGTCACGTCGAAGCTCGTCGCCTCGCTTACGAAGCCCGTGCCGTTGTAGTAGACCATGGTGTAGCGGTAAGTCGCGCCGTACACGAGGTTGCTGTCCTGCCACTCGCCGTCGTCCCGCCCTTCGAAGTAGCCGCTGTCGAAGAGATTGACGACGCCGTAGCCTCGGCTGTTCAGGGAGGCTGCGTTGTTAGCGCAGGTGCCGTCCAAGCACTGGTTCTCCGTGATCGGCACCACCGGCTGGCCAGCGACGTCGATCCGCTGCCGGGTCAGGCGCGCGCCGGTCATTTGCGTGCGGCTCCTCAGAGGCGCGCCAATCGCACCGCGGATAAAGCACGACGTCCGGGCCTCGTTGCAGTCCACCGCCGTGAGCAGCAAATCCTCGCTGTTGAGCCAGTTCACGTCCCCGCCGCAGTTGCGCTCCGCTGTGCCGCAGATGACAGGCGGCCGGGTGAGGGTGAAACCACGCGCCATGTCAGTCGAGGGTCCGTAGATGGCCTCAAACCCAGAGCCGGTCGGGTTCAGCGGGTCGCCGATCATGGCCCGCACGTACACGTCGCCACGCCGGTTGCCCTTCTCAACGTCGTCAGCGGTGTTCTGATAGAAGTTCGCCGTCTGGACGCACTGGTACTCCGTGCCCGTCGTCGCGCGCGTGGTGGAGACAGCAACGCAGAGGCTGGTGTGCCGGTTGGCCGCCATCGGGTCACGGGACCAGCTCTCGCGACGCAGCTGGAAGCCATCCTCACGTCGGGTCTCGTCCACCCACTGCCAGGTGATGGTGTTGATACCCGCGTCGATCTGGACCAGCCCGCTCGGCGGTTCCAGTGCGATCACGCGGATGCGCGGCCAGTCGCCGTTGACCGGATGGCTCCACTGCGAGGCCACACCGTCCATGTTGCGGTACTGCACCCGCACCTCGTAGCAGTGGTGGCTGCCGAAGGGGATGAAGGCGCTCAGCGGGTTGGCGTTCCACGACGACACGGGGAAGGTCTCCTCGTTACCAGGCAGCACCTCGCACTTCCTGACCTGATAGCGCATGGCCGTCTGGTTGGTACCGAGCTGGCAGGTGTTCGTGGTCCCAAAGTTGGGCGGCCGGTTGAACACTCGGACGAAGAAGCCCTCCTCGTCCTCACGCAGCACCAGGTCCCAGCTCTCGTCAGGCTTACAGGTCATGCCGTCCGCGCTGCCCGTGATGGTGTAGTTGTTCAGGGTCGGATCCGTCTCATCGATGGACGAACGGAAGACCGGGTTCCTGATCATCGTGGCCATCCGAGCGGTACCCGTGTTGCCGGTCTGCAGGATTCCGCCGTCGAAGTTGAAGGCCGTCGCCTCGCCCGTGTAGCAGGTGTTCTCCTGCAGGTAGCGCGCATCAAACTCGGGCTCCGCGTTGCGCGTGGTGATGCGCGGCCCTTCGCCGTGCGGCCCAACGAGCTTGAAGAAGTAGCCACCCGCGCCGCTGATCGGGTTCCACATGTACTCGAGACCGAAGCTCTCCCCGTCGAAGCCGAAGGTCGCGAGGGGCGAGAAGGTCACGAACACGTCAGGTGTTCCCGTAGGAGGACGACGGAACTCGCCGATCACCCGCGGTGTGAACGACGAGAAGCCGAGGCGGTTATAGTACACCGCGGACACGACGAGGCACGAGGAAGTGCCGAAGGGCAGGTTGAACTCCAGCCCATCGGAGATCCCTTGCGTCACCTCGAAGGGCAAGCCCGTCCCGTCGCAAGCCTGCGCGATCAGGTAGACGCTCGTGAGGTTCTGGACGGGCGGCATCGCCGCGTTGGGCTGGCAGGTCCCGAGGTCATCCCAGCCAGGGATGTAGGAGCGGGACAAGCGCAAGACCAGGTCGTCCCCGCTGAGGCCCGCAAACTCGACGTGCTGCGGGTCCGGGGGCAGCACAAATCCGGTCGCGTTCTGCGCGCTCGCGAAGGCATCCGGCGGTGCACCGTTCGTCGCCTGCACCGTCACCGTGTAGCACTGGTTCGGCAAGAGGTTGGTGAAAGTGTGCTGCTGGTTCGACCCGATGCTGATCCAGCTACCACCACCCAGACCCGAGCGCTGGATGAAGTAGCTCTGCGCGCCTGCCGAGCCAGGGTCCCACGAGAAGGTCAGGGAGCGGTCCACCGGGTTGAAGGGCGAGCTGATCACCGTGAAGGGTCCCGGAGGCGGCTTCACCCAACCTAGGATCCGCGGCGCCGTGAAAGCGATCTGGTCAGTCCCGGCGTTGGTCCGCCGGATACGGTACCCTGCTGGGTCCCCGTTCGCCGGGGCGCCAAAGTCGTTGACCAAGAGGCCAGCTCCGCTGACGTTGACCCACTCACCCGTGTCAGCAGGGTAGGCACGCTGCCACTGGAAGGTGTTGGTCGGGCTCAGCGTACGCGTGGCCGCGTGCCACGAGGAGCCCGTGCCAACGCCGTAGGTGTTGTAGGCGAAGGCCCGGTAGTTCGTCGTCCTCGGCCCGCCGTTCGTCAGCGCCACGCCCGTGCCGTCCAGGGCGACGTAGCCCTCGAAGGTCCCCTGGCTGGCCGTGTGACCGGGGCCTATGCCAATGTCAGGGCCGGGTACGTTGAGGTGCGTCCAGTTCCGGAAGTTGCCGACATCGATGTTCGGAACTGGCATGGCCACGCCGTCGTCATACTCCACACGGTAGCCGAGGATGGGCACTGGGGTCAGGCGGCCGCCGCACACACCCGAGGCGAGCACGTTGCCGTCAAAGTCCAGCGCCTGCACGACGTAGTGGAGAATCGGCTCGCCTCCGTCAGGGTTGCCCGCGCTCTCCGGCCCGTCGTCCCACTCGATGACCCGGTCGCGGCCGCCGGCCAGCGGTGTGTGCCGCACGTTCTGGGGTGCTCCAGGGAGGTACATCGCCAGCTCCTGCGCGTTGAACTGCGCGGGAGTCTGCAGGAAGCTGCCAGCGACGATATTGTCAGCGACGATGTACGAACCACCTTGCCGAACAATACGGTAGGTCACGTCGGGGATCTGGTTCCAGCGGATGTTGATGCCACTGGACAGGTTGTTGGTCGCCCCACAGTGCCCCGGAGTGCGCAGGGGATCCTGGGGATCATGCACGTTGACGTCTACCCACATCCGCAGCGTCGTGGGCGCGTTCGTGTTGCCTGAGCGGTTGCGGTAGGCGATCTGGAAGTCGTAGCAGCCGGGGCCTTGGAGGCCCACCCAGTGGAGATTGGAGGTGGTCGTCCACTGGTTGCCCGTCTGGGGATCCTGCCATTCCGTGGACGTGCAGCGCTTTGCCTGCACCAAGAACGCCGTCGGTGTCGCGCCGAAGGTCGGACAGGAGGTCCCTGGCACCATGTTCTTCACGGAGGACAAACGCCCCGTGTCGAACTCCAGCTCCAAGCGCCCCGTTGTGGTCCGGACACGCCGGATGTCCAAGGGGTCTGCGACAGGTACCAGGGTCGCCGCGATCGCTACGTTGGACGTCTCTGCGAAGCTGCGCGTCCCATTCGGGTTCTCAGCGTACGCCCGCACGACCATCTGCCGGCAGGTGTTCGCCGGAAGTCCCGTTTGGTCGAAGAAGGAGGTCGCGTGATCGATCCACCCCCCACCCTGCGAGTTGTATTGGTAACCCGAAGCACCGACCAATGCACGCCACGTCCAGCCGATCACCGAGGAGGAGAGGCCCTGACCGCGGAGGTCGTACATGTTGCCGTCCACACCCAGCCAGCGCCGAATGGTCAACGTCGCCTGCGCGTCGGTCTCGAGGTCCGAGCGGAAGCGATCGACGCGGTTGAAGTAGCGGATGTCGATGTCGTAGCATCCCGGCCCGCCGATGACGCCGTCGGGGAACACGATGGTACGCTCGTTCGCTCCAGGCTCTGTCTGCGCAACGACGCCGAGCGACGTCTCATCCAGGATGCCGTCGTCGTCGTAGACGGGCTGCTGCGTACACGGCCGGACACGCGCCCAGTAGCGCGACCGGTTGGTCGTGCCTGCGCACTCCTCGGGGGCGTCGATCAAGGGGATCGTGCCGTCAATCCACTGCAGCACCAGGCCGCCGTCTGCGTTGATCATCAGCGTCTGGATGTCGGACGCGACAGGGCGCGGGATCAGCGTCGCGCTCGCAGACTCACCGATGGGGCTGAAGCCAGCCTCCGCGACGCCCCGGACCCACACCGAGTAGCACTGGTTCACGAGGAGGTTCTGGTAGAGGTTCCGCAGGTTTGCGGGGGCCGTCCCGTTGGTGCAGCCGTTGGTCGTTCCGGGAGGATTCTGCACGCTGCCGCTCTGACAGGTATCTTGCCAGACCTCGTCACAGGGTGGCACCAGGCCCAGGGCCTCACACTGTCCTGTCCGCTGGTACTGGTAAGCGTAGATCGCGCTTCCCGGCAGAGGCTCCCACACCGCGAGGAGCGCACCGACCGGATTGTTCGTGGGGGGGCGCCGTGGCAGCACCGACACAAGGGGTCCTTGATTCGGCTCGACCAACACCCGCGGCTCGAAGCCGTAGGTCGCGAGCTTCGCACGACCGGGGACGTCCACCTTGATGTTCAGAATCGTCCCCGCCGTGAGGGTCCCCAGGCGGTAGCGGCCAGCGCCGGAGAAGTCCGGCTGCCAACCTGCGCCGCTGACCGGCTGGTTGGCCAACAAGCCGCAGAGGGGCCCCATGCGACGGACGTGGTCACGCGTCCGGGCACGAATACCGTTCAGCGCATAGGACGTCGCTCCAGGGCACACCATCTCACCCTGCCATGTCCCAAAGAAGCTGTTGATCCAGCCTCCGAACCCACTCGACGACGTGAAGTACGAGTAGCGGTCGTAGGCCCCGGCGGTGGACACGAAGAAGGTAGCTGAGGTCGGGTCGTAGCTCACCGGTGCGCAGCGAATGCGGAAGTTCCGCACACCTTCTGCGCTGGACCGCACACGAAGGCTCCGCACGACATCGCCCGCGTCACACTTCGTCTCCGTCATGGCTGCACTGCTGCTGCGGCCAACGCCCAACACGATCCGCGACTGCACGACGCGCACATCGTTGGGCGCACTGAACTGCGGATACAGGCGCGAACAGACCGGCTCAACATAGCGCGTGTAGGTACCCGTCCGCGAGCTGATGCAGAGGAACCCGTAGCAGTGCCAACTCTCCTTGTGGCGCACACCCGTCATCAGCTCATCGGGGCCGCAGGTCGCGCTGTCCAGCGGCGCGCTCGCGGCAGTGGAGTTAGAACCGCCGCTCATCTCGAGCTCTCCCGTGTGGGGCACCGTCCGGTAGATACGACGCTCCGGGCACGCCAGGGTTGGGTTCGTAACGCAGTGCCGTAGGCCGTTGTCGTTCATCACCCACACCCGCAGATCCTCTGCGTTGTCGATGTTCTCAAAGATGAGGTCCACGATACCGGTCTGCTTCACCTCATAGCGGTAGGTGTGGACGTTGGTCTCCATCTGGAGATTAGGGTCTACCGGCACCGAACTCTGGACTGGGAAGGGGATGGGCCGTGTCGGGTACAGCGTTGCCTGCCAGCTGTTGTCCAAGAGATAACTGACGCTGGGGTTGTAGACGCCAAGCGGCACCGCCGAATAGTCGCTGAGCGGGTTGCTGGGTGTCAGGACTGCGGTGTAGTCGTCCAACCAGCTGCTCACCGTAAAGTCTGCGCCCTGCAAGACCAGGAGGTTGCCCACCTCGCCCTCAAGCGTGATGGGGTATCCCGACTCGCCGAATCGCGCACGGTAGGACTCGGCGGGGGCCGCGAAGGACCAACGGACCGTAAGGGAGCCCGCTGTCCGAGCAACCACTTCGATGGGCCCGACGTAGTACCCAGGGTAGTTCAAATCCAAGACCTCACTGTACCAAAGACGTGTACGGGGGAAGAACTGATAACCGAACCCTGTGGGCAGTGATCCGAACGACCCCACCTGGCCGTTGCGTTCATTTCCATAGATCTCGCAAGGCGCAGGTTGGCCGTCGAGCCCGGTTGGGCAGGACACGAACTGGAAGAGGGTGTAGTCACAGCCGCCGCCTGTGATCTGGGCCCACAATGACCCCGAAAGGAACCAACCCCGCTCGTGACCCGCGGTGACGCGAATCCACGACCCGCCCTGGTAGGGGAAGTCGCCCATGCTCGTGCCAGGCGCACGAAAGATCGTGGAGTCACGCCATTCGCCCCACCAGCTCGGCCGGATGTTGATGTAGGTCCCCCAGAAGCCAGACGTCGTCCCGGTGTCCACACCGGAGGTACCTGACCAAAGCAGGAAGCCGCGCGCGTTGCTGAACCAGTTGGGGCCCAACACGACGGTCACACCCTCGCTGTTGTCCTCGCTCTCGTTCTGATTAGGAGGCTCTTGTCCCCCGGTCACCGGAGGCGGCATCTGCGAGGCGTCGACCCCACTCACCGGACCGGCGTTGCTCATATAGACGTACGAGTGCGGCATCCGGACGCGATCCCAGTCCCAGTTGTCCGAGTTCGACGCGATCTGGTAGAAAGACAGCGCGGTCACCACCGTGCCTTGGTCCCACGCGCTACCCAGCAGCATCGGCGAGATGTAGTACTGCGTCCGCGTACGCGATGCGCACATGTTGAAGGGCTCTGTGAAGGCGAGCGGCACCGGGAAACCCGAACCGAGCACGTCGACCCATCGCGCCGTCGGGTCCAACACGACGGGGAATACGCGATCCTCGTCCATCAACCACGAGCCCGCCAGCCGCGTCTCGAAGCGGTAGCGCGTCGCGTCCAGGCGGGTCACACGGTAGCTCACGAAGCTCCGCTCCTCGCGCGGCTGCGTCCAGTCAACCGCCGACTCGCCGGTGGCATCGAAGGCCACAGGTCGTGGGAAGCCAAGCCGCACGGTAGAGGTCCCCTGTACGGGGGCCACGTGAAACTCCGTGTCTCCACTAACGGTCTCCCCAACCGAGATGGCGCCCCCGTGGTGCACCAGCTCCCAACCCGCCTCGACCTCGACCTCGTCGACAACCACGTAGGCTTCCAGCGCTTCACCGGGACGCTCCTCGATCACGTGCTCATAGCGTAGCTGGCTCCGATCCAGCACGAACCTGTCGTAGGCCCCCTCATGGATTCGACCGTGGAAGGTAGCCCCCCCGCTTCCCACCTGACCGCTCTGGCGCAACGCGCCCAGGCGCACCTGGTGGCCACCTGGGAGCTCGAGGTAGGCCTCGACGGCCGCCCCGTAACGCAGCGTACCCGCGCGCTGGTCATCCTCCCACACCCACTGCACGCCCTCTGGCCCAACAAGCACGGTGCCTTGACCGCGCTCCGACGCAAACCGGCCCTCAAGGCGTCCGTCGACCCACTCAGCGTCCCGCAGCACAGGCCGCTCGGCAACCGCCGGGGTCTCCAGCCCGTAGTCCGCAGGGCTACCGCCCACATCAAGGAAGTGCAGGCCAACCTGCGGGTTGAATCCTCGAACTGCTCGGACGCCATCGACCTCGATCACGTCCAGGACGACGTCTCCAGGGAGACTTGACCCGCGGATGATCGGCGGTGCCCCAAGATCAGGTCCCCCCGGATCACCCGGTCGCACGTCACCAGGACCGGTCGCACCTTCACCTGCATGCTCACCGGGGTCAGCCAGCTCACCGCCGGGTGTCTGACCCTGCAGACCCTCCAGCAGCGCGGAGGGCGGCGTCCCTGCGCCGAACTCCGACCCACCAGCGGACACAAGGGCCTCCGCCGAGGTTGCCGCGGTCGGTGCGTCGAGGTTCTCTGCACAGGCGCCCAATGCCAGCACCAGGCACAGCGTCCAGCCCAGGCCGCTCCCCAGGTTACATTCGCTCGCTGCGTCTACTTTCCTCATCTTGTCCTCCGCGCGACCTGCCGACCTCGGCTTCGCGTACCACTCTCGTCCTGTCACTTTAGCGTAGCGTCCGCACGGCGTCTGCGCCATTGGGTCCTTCCATTTCGACTTCGTACCCATCGCGAGGCCTCTCAGCGGCAGGAAAGTTCGTTCGGGCCGTTGCAGTACCAGTATCCATCCGCGCAGGGCTGCCCGGGTACTCCCGGAAGTGTCTCACAGCCACCGCACGCGTTCGCACCCGGACAGATCACATCGTTCGTCGGGGCTTGTTCGCCCGTCTCCGGATTGGTGACCATTTCGCAGGTCCACACTCCACCGCATGGACAGGGCTGACCGATCAGCTCTTCGATGCCCTCGGGGAGCCGCTCGCAGCCACCACACCCGTTGCGAAGAACGAAGGTGCACACGAGCTCCGTGTTGTCGTCTGAGCAGAGGTTGATGCCACACCCCACATCATCCACCGTGTCCAGACACTCCTGGCGGCGCTCAGGAGGCACATCATCAAGGAAGCACACGTAGGAGAAGTCGTCCTCACACTCTCGGTTGAGGAACTGGCTATTCGGGATCTCCGTGCAGCCTCCGCAGATGTTCTGATTCGGACAGACCGTGTTGCCTGACCCCGCCGGGTCACAGATATACTCACCACAAGCGCACTCCTCGCCGGGAAGTTGCGCTGGATCGATGGTGAAGCAGCCCCCACAGACGTTGAACTCCGAACCGCTGCAGATGATCTCGTCTCGGCCGAAGCACTCCCACACCCCGCACCCTTCGTTGCAGGAATCGCCAAGCTGGTCATCCAGTTCGAGTGGCGAACAGCCGCCGCAGTTGTTCTGCCCAGGACAGACCGTGCTGTCCGGCCCGTCGCAGACGTACACGCCGCAGCGACACGCATCGCCCGGACGCCTTCCTGGCGGAATCTGGAAGCAACCACCGCAAGCGTTGTTCACCCCGCCCGGCGCACAGAAGGTAGACAACCCGTCCTCGGAACAGGTCACCACGCCACAGCTACCGTCCTCGAAGACGCACGCGCTCCCCACCTGCTCCAGCGGAGGCAAGGGGTTGGCCGGATCATTGTCACACGCACCGCACTCCGACAGACCAGGACAGAAGGCCATGCTCGTGCCGAAGCACTCCCACGGCACGCCGCAAGGACACATGCTGCCGATCTCCTGCGGGAGCGTCCCACAACCGCCGCAGGCATTACGATCGACCTCCTGACACCGCGTGCTGTTCAGGCCCTCACACACCAGACGATCGCCTGCGCACACGCCACAGCGACGTCCTGGCACGTTGACCCCCAGGCTCTCGCAACCACCGCATAGATTCACCGTGTCCGAGAAACACACCAGGTTGTCCGGATCGTTGCCGCAGCCCCACGTCCCGCACGTTCCACAGTCCTCTCCCACCTCCCCCGGCAACGGCGCACAGCCGCCACAGACGTTCAGCTCGCCACCCTCGCACACGAGGTTCCCGCCTCGACAGACGTAGACGCCGCAGTCACCGCAGGGCGCGCCCGGCTCGCCGACCAGCGGCCCACAACCGCCACACTCGTTCGTCGTCTCCGCGCAGCTCACGGTCTCCGAGCCTTGACACGTCCACGTACCGCACTCCGAGCACGACGTGCCGGGCTCACCGATAAGCGCGAAACAACCGCCACAGGCGTTCGTCGGTTGGTCGGTACACGCGATGGACTCCCCGTCAGGTCCGCACTGATAGGACGCACATGGCGTCGCACCTGAGCAGAAGATGCCAGGTAGAATGCCACCGAGATCCTCGCAACCGCCGCAAGCGTTCGTAAACTCACGGCAAGTCAAACTCTCGGTGCCCTCACACACCAGCGTTCCACAGCGCCCGCAAGCGTCGCCGGGACGCCCCTCCAGCGCGTCGAAGCCGCCGCATACGTTCAATCCTCGGTCGTCGCACACCACGGTGTTCTTGTCCGGCCCGCAGACAAAGATGCCGTTGACCTGACACTGCTGCCCAAGGAACGCGCCGAAAGGACCCAGATCCTCGCAGCCGCCGCAAGCGTTCACGTCTTCAACGCACGCCGTCACCCCGTTGCCCATGCAACGGACACGGCCGCAGGTGCCGCACGACGCACCGGGCTCACGATCGAGGAAGCCGCAGCCACCGCAAGCGTTCTGCGGCCGCTCCACGCACTCCAACACGTCCCCAGCCTCGTTGCAAAGGAACACGCCGCAGGGACCTCCGCAGGGCTGCTCCGGCTGGGTATCCTGATCTCCACCGACGACGAGCAAGCTCGAGCACGACCCGCAGGCGTTGAAGCCCTCGTCGTCACAGCGCACGTCCTGCTCACCGTCACATACGATCGTCCCGCAGTCCCCGCACGTGGTCCCGAGCCGCTCCGGCAACGGGCCACAGCCCCCACACGCGTTGCGCCCGGTGTCCGTGCAGAAGGTCGTGAGCCCGTCTTCCGCGCAGACATAGCGACCACAGAGTCCTGCGGGGCCGCACGCGGTGCCGGGCGGATTGGTCAGAGGCGCACAGCCGCCACAGGCGTTCAGCTCGCGCTCAACGCAGACCATCTCTCCCGTCTCGCTGCACACCTGCGTCCCGCACTGGCCGCACGCCTGACCCTCTCCCGGCCCACAAGCCGCGCAGCGGCTGCTCGGATAGGCGAGGCAGAAGAGGCTGTTGCGGTCCGGCGCGCAGGCATAAAAGCCGCACGCGGGTCCTTCACAGCGCAGGCCGGGCGCAGACTCCAGCGGCTCACAACCACCGCACGCGTTCGTGCCCTCATCCTCGCAGCGCAGCGCTTCCTTCCCATCACACACCAGGGAGCCGCAGGCCCCGCAAAGCTGCCCAGGACGCCCCGAGAGCGTTGCGCAGCCGCCACAGACGTTGGGCTCCCCCCCTTCGCAGAAAAGCGTGTCTTCGTCCAAGCAGGACCACACCCCGCCGCAGCCGCAGGACTCACCCTCCACACCTTGCAACTCACCGCAGCCGCCACAGCTGTTCTCGACGGAAGGCTCGCATGTCATGCCCCCGGACCCATTGCAGCGCCACACACCGCAGGACACCGTCGCCGTGGAGCAACCGCTGCCCTCGGTTCCGGGGAGGAGCGAACAGCCGCCGCACGCATTCGTCGGAGCACCCCCCACGCACGCCAGGTCACCGAAGACGCAGCGCAGGCGTCCACCGCAGCCGCAGGCATCGTTCAAAGCACCCTCAATCTGCGTGCAACCTCCACAGATGTTCGTCTCAGGGCCAACACACACCAAGCTCTGACCGTCTGGCGAACACTGCAAGAGCCCTGCACCGCAAGTCGCCTCACAGACGTCGCCCGGAGCCCCCCCCAGATCTGCGCAAGTCCCACAAGCGTTCCGCTCTGCGCTACACCGAAGGGTCCCTTGCGCCGTGCACTCCTGCACCCCACGGCCACAGGGCCCCGTGCACTCCGCTCCCGGCTGAGCCACCAAGGTCTCGCACCCTCCGCACGCGTTGGCGTCGGTGCCAGGGCAGCGGACGGCGCTACCACCTGCGGTACAAATCCAAGTGCTCTCGCCGCAGGCCCCCTCACAGCGCTCGCCCGGCACACCCTCCAAGACGCCACATCCGGCACACTGGTTTTGGGTCGGCGACGTGCACTCCGCCCGGGTCAGGTCCTCGCTGCACTCCCACGTGCCGTCATCACAGCCGCAGCTCTCCCCCAGGGGTGCGTCGATGGCACCACAGCCGCCGCAGGCGTTCGCAGGCGTCGCGCCACCGCAGACCAAAGCGTTCTGACCCTGACACGCCAAACGACCGTCACCGCAGACCCCGCAGGTGTCTCCGGGATCTCCCTCCAGTGGCTCGAGCCCACCGCAGGCGTTGACCGCTGGGTCAGCTTCACAGCGCACGCGCTCTCCGCCCGCCTCGCAGGTCCAGCGCCCACGCCCTCCACCGGCCGCGTCGCACCGTGCACCGGGCCGCCCATCGAGCCGCGCACACCCGCCACAAAGATTCGGCTCGGGCCCGCGGCACGCCAAAAGACCAGTGCGCTCAATGCAAGTCCACTGGAGGCAGCGCTGCGCATCGTCCGAGGGGTCGCCGCAGAACTCGCCCGAACGAGGATCATCACAGGGGATCCTCTCGTCCGCGTCTGCGTCGGGGGGCGACACCTCCGCGTCCTCCCGGACGTCCTCCGCCCCACTCCCCCGGCTGTCCTTGCAGGCCGCCACAGAGCCGACGAAGAAGATCAGCAGGAGGATAAGCCACGCCCCGTTATGCGAATTGCGATTGATCATGAACACGTCTTGTTTGCCTAGGGACCAAGTCCCCGAGTTCCTTCACTATGCGTCCAACGCAGCTCGGCCTACTGCCAGTGCTCAAAAGCCCTGTGGCCAGCCACGCCCGCGCCGCCGCCGCCGGTTCCACCGGGACCTCCAGCGCCGGCGTTCCCCATCGCATCCTGCTGCGACCCACTCCTTGAGGACGAAGCGTCCCAGCCTGGCGCGTACCAAATGGCTACCGATGGACCGCCGCCGCCGCCGCCGCCGGGACCACCACGCCCGCCGGTGCCGCCCCAGCCACCGGGACCGCCATTGTGGTGACCACAACCCTGCTGCCCGCAGGCGCCGCCACCCGGAGCGCCGCCGCCAGAGCCCGCGCGCTCCGCGCCGCCCATGCCACCAGCTCCGGCGGTGTTGCCTTCATAGCGCATGTTCACCAGGGTCACGTTCGAGTGGATCAGCAGGAGCGCGACGCTCGCGCCTCCGCCACCGCCGCCCGTAGCGCCGAACGCAGGACCGCCACCGCCGCCACCGCCGCCGCCGCCGCCGCCCCAGCGGGCGCTGCAGCTCTCGCTGCAACCCCACCCGCAGCTCCAGCTCGCGGAGTTCCAACCGGCGCCGCCGCCGCCGCCACCACCACCACCACCACCACCACCGTTACCACCACTCGCGCCCGTGGCGGAGTGATAGGCCAAGGTATCGCCATGGAACCAGCCCACACTGCCGCCACCGCCACCTGCCGCCCCTTGAGCGCCAGTCCAGCCGCCGCCGCCGCCGCCGCCAAAGCCACCACCGTCACGACAGCTCCTGCCTCCGTGACCACTGCCACCACCACCACCTTGTGTGGAACCTACCCAGCCACCGCCGCCGCCCCAAGCGCCAGCACATCCACCGGAGCATCCACCGCTTCCGCCCCAGCCACCGCTACCGCCACCGCCGGAGCCGCCGCCGGGTCCGTGACCGCTCTGCTGCTGACCGCCACCACCACCGCCACCGCCGTTGCCATAGATCAGGCTTCCGGCGCTGCCCGTCGCGCCGTTCGAGCCCGCGCCGGCCCGAAGCGTCACGTTGCGCATCGTCACCTGCCAGCGCGTATGCCGAACGACCGCGCCCACCGAGGGCTGGCTGTTGCCCGGTGCGTTGGCGGCGATGATGTAGAGGTTCTCGATCACCACCGGGGCGCCCATCTGGTTGATGTAGAGCGCATAGTTGCTGCTGGACGTGATCGTGGTGCGCACGTTCTGTCGCGTCCCCTGGATCCCGAAGGGGTACCCACCATAGATTCCCACCGCATCCCCAGGGCCGATGTAGATCTGCGGCTGACCCGTGTAGTTGTAGGCCACACCTGACGCGTTGAAGTGCTCCACCATGATCTGGTCGCGCCCATGGTTCCTCGCGGCGTTGACCGCCGCCGACAGGTGACCGCAGCGGTTGCCGTTCAAGCCACCAGAACCACAGTTGAGCCCGTTCGCCGTGCTGCCGTTCTGCACGAGAATGGCACGGGCGAGATCGCCATCCACGCCATCGCAGTTTCTGTCCACGAAGTCAGGCACATCGGACGCCGAGCATGTCGTGAAGTTGCGCGTCTGAGCGCTGACCACGCTCGCCGCCGGGTTGGTCGCGTAGGCCCACCAGTAATAGGTGGTCTCGGGCGCGAGACCACCAACGTCCAGCCAGTAGGACCCCAGCGCGATGTTAGGGCCATTCGTCTCCGCGACGCAGGTCCGCGGGCGCGCAGCGTTCGTGCGCGCGTCCGAGTGCAGCGACCAGCAGAAGCCCCGCACCGTGCCGTTCGGGAAGCCCACGTCGTCCACGGTACCATAGAGGCGCGCCGACGTCGCCCGCACGATGTCCACATACTGGGCGGTCACCACCGGGCGGCGGAAGGTCCGCGCGGTCGTCGTCGGGCTGTAGCTGATCCCGGTGGTGTTGCGAGCGTAGGCACGCACGCGGTAGGTGCGGTCTGCGGTGAGGCCTCCGAAGGTGCTGCTGAAGGTGTACTGACCTGCACCCGCGTTGGGCGTCCCTCCTGTGTCACGGCAGTCGGAGTCACCCACCCCAATCTGTGGGTTCAAGGTCGTGATCGATACGCAGAAGCCGTGCTGCGTGATGGTCGTCGGCTGCCCGCGGTCGAACACCCTGCCGACCATGTCGATCGTCGTCTCGCCCGTCGCCGTCGCCGACACCAGCTCGACCGTCGGCTCCACCAAGGTGATCACGGACACCACGTTCGTCAGCGCAAGACCGACGCTGTTCCGCACAAAGCCCCGGATGTAGTAGGTCACGCCGGCGGACATCCCGGTGATGGTCATCGTGTGCGTCGCGGCGCTCGCGGACCCCCCAAAGGAGGCCACGATCGACTGGGCGTTGTCGGGGTGAGGCGAGGTGTTCGTCGTGGAGTACACGAAGCCCCAGTTGTCCGAGATCGGGTTCCCTGCGTGGGTCACCTGCATCGAGACCCCGACGCTGTCCTTGTTCACCGAGCCCGCCACGATCGCCATGCTCGCTGCGGTCACCGAGGGCACGCGCAAGGTCTGGAAGTTCCGAACGGGCGTCGAGTAGACCGTGCCTGCGGCGTTCACCGCGAAGCCGCGCACGTAGTAGGTCGTCCCGGGTGTGAGTCCGGTCACCGTCTGGTCGGTATTGCCGGCGCTGGCCCGCGGCCCTGCGTCCATGCACATGACGCCCGCGGGTGGCGGGAAGTTCAGCGTTGCGGCCGAGTTCGTGCTATAACAGAAGCCATGCGCCGTGACGGTCGGTACGCCTGGGTTGTCCAGCCGGACCCGGATCGTCGCCTGGTTCGTCCCGATGGAGCTGATGTCTCCTGCGTTGACGCGCAACGCGGGGAGCGCATAGGTCTGGAAGGTCTGCATGTTGCCGTAGGTCACGCCCGCTTGGTTGGCCGCGAAGGCCCGGACGTAGTAAGTCGTGGCAGGCGGGCGGCCGGAGAGCGTCTCCGTGAACGCGCCCACCGAGGGGAAGGTGTTCAAATTGATGCCGGTCTGGAGGCACGTGGCGCCGCCAGCATGCGATGGCTCGGTGGAGGTGGTGGAGAAGCAGAAGCCGTACTCCACGACGCCAGGAGCGCCTTGGTTCGTCACCTGGCCCCGCAGCGTCCCTCCGCCGGTGTTGAGGTCGATCACAGAGTTGGTCGTGACCTGCGGGCGCATCATCGGCTGCGCTTCGCCCGTGGTCAGGAGGTCATAGTTGTACATCCACGCCATGTAGTACACGGTCTCGTTCGTCCCGAAGGTCGCGTTCGAGAAGTTCTGCGAGGACACCAGCGTGCCCTCGCCCGGACGACCACCCTCGTTCAGGCAGCGCACCCAGCCGTTCGCGCTGTTGCACGAGACGAGCGTGCCAGGCTGCGGCACGGTCGTCGGGATGCAGTCCTGGAAGAGCAAGGTCGCCGGCACGTCCACGTTGTTCGAAGCCCCGTAGCAGAAGCCGTTGGCGTGGGGCAGCGGCTGCCCGAGATCCTCGGCCGAGGCGATCGTGCTTGAGAGCCGGAAAAGCGCCGTGGTCAGGTACTCCGCGGGGTTGGTCGTGATCCGCCCCGCCTCCACGGTCCCACAGACGTTGTCGGCCTCGGGCAGCGGCGCCTGGCCCGGCGGACAGTCGCACACGCCCTCGTTGCAGATGTATCCGCGGCCCACGTCACAGACGTCACAACCAGGCCCACAGGCGAAGGGGTCCGTCAGCTCCGACGTCTCCTCGGCGCAGTCGATCTCGTCAGCACCTACGCAGCGGTTGAAGCCCGTGTCGCAACGACCACAAGCCGTCCCGAACACCGGCTGACCAACCAAGCTCTCGCAACCGCCGCAGACATTGGCCTCCGAACACTCACAGTCGCAGAGCACGAACCCAGGCGGGCACTGACACGCGCCCTCGAAGCAGACATAGCCGTCGTCGTCGCTGCAGCGGTTGCCGCACGACCCGCAGTTCTCCGCGTCGTTGTCCAGATCGGCCTCCAGGCAGCGCATGACGACGTCGCCCATCTCCAGCAGACAGCGCCACTCGCCGCACTCGCCACAGGCCGTGCCCTCCGGGAAGGGCCCCCCGAAGCCATCAGGACAGGGAATCGCGAGATCCAGCCCGGACTTCTCGCGCCCAAAGCGATCCAGCTCCTCCCCTTCGCCAGGCGCGTCCGACAGCTCACCCAGGGGATCCCCGGCGCCTGCGAGCGCGTCCGCCGTGGAAGATAGAGGCTGCGACGCCTCACCGATGGCCGGACCACCTGCTTCATCAGCGCACGCGCTCAGCACGAACGTGATCGCCAGCAGGGGCCACCAGGCCAACACACCTACACCTCGATGTGCCGTCCTCATCGTCTTCTCCCTCTTCTGCTCGGTGCGCATCTTCGCCTCACTCTCTGCCGTCTCGACGCACGCTGCGCGCCCTGAACGCCATCCCTGCACCGCTAAACCATGACGCCCGCAAGGACTCGGTTCAGCGCTATGCTCCACCGTGGACCCGACCGACCGCTCCCTGAGAGACGGTTTCGGTGTAGACCTACACAGTAGGGAGTATAGCGAGCGCCATCGCAAATGCGCAAGAGTGTCCGCGTGACTTCTTTGCGGCAAGTCGAAAGCCTACGTGACACCCTGTGTCCTCAGGAGACAACTGCGACCGCTCTGAGAGGGCATGGGTGCCAGCGACGGACACCTAGGGGCTCGCCACCGGGACCCCCCGTCTCACCTCCGCTCCTCCACCGCCGAGCTGGCTGGAAGAATCACCCACCGCTCACGAGAACCCTCCTCAGCTGCGCGCAGCTCGGAAGCAACACCCGGGTACCCCTGTGGTGGCACCATCGCGGGCCCGACACGCAGGATCCTGCGCCAGCGCAGCAGCGCACCGCCCTCCTCTACTTCGCTCCGCTGCTCCCAGACCACGCCCTCCCCCACATGACGGGGCGTCACCCCCCAACGCCACCCTTCCGGCGCGCGCAGACGCAGCTCAACCTCCTCCCACAAGGGCTGCACCACCAGAGGATGCCGGCGCTGCGCCAAAGATCCGTAAGCCCTGCCCAGCGCGCGCGGAAGGACCGTCCCCTCCCAGCGTAGCTCGCCGCCCGCCAGCGCCATGCCCGACGGAGCCTCCCACCCGAAGTGCACCACGAGCCGCGCCTCAGGGTCCTCCAACCCCTCGACGCGCGCCCACAACACGCGGACCCCCGGGAAGGTCGCCGCAAGATCCCCCTCCAGCTGCTGCCTCAGGCTCGTCTCGTCCGACATGCGCCGAAAGTACCCGCGGAACGATGCCTCCAAGCGGAGCGGCACCGCCTCACGCCACGTCCCCTCCACCCCACCATCCGGACGCACAACCCCCGCCACCGTGATCCGCCGAATCCACGTCTCCCGCGGCCACCGCGGCGTTGCGATCGCCTCCTCCCCCGCCTGCGGCCACAGCCGCAGCGCCGGACGCTCCTGGAGATCCACGCTCAAGTAGCCGAAGGGCATATCCTCCGTACCGGGCTCCAACCAGGCGACAGCGCGGCCGTCCCGCACGCGGAGCACGGGCGTCTGCCAGCCGTACTCCGCGAAAGGATCCCAGGGCCCCTCCTCAGCACCAAAAGGCTGGACGGCGAACACCTCAACGCGCGTCCCCGGGACCATGCTCAGCAGCGCGACCAACAGCGACGTGCGATCCCCCGAGCGCGACCAGAAGGTCGAAGCGGCGTCCTGCGACAGCGGCACCGCCGTGTCGTCGATCGTGTCCATCACCCAACGGTACAGGACCCGCCACGCCGCTTCGCCCCGGAGCCCACCCACCAACGACGCCGCCTGCCTCCGCAGCGCCTCGGATGGCGCCACCAAGCGCGCCAAGCGCTCCTCTTCCATCTTGGAGATGAGCGCGCGCTGCGACACCCCCTGCGGCCGCACGTGCACCATGAACGCTCCAGCAGGGGGACCCATCGGCTCCGCGACCACCGGGCGCGCCGCGTCCCTCGAGAAGCGCCGGCGCTCGCCACCACCCGCCAACGCCTCTACCTCCTCCACCACGCCCTCGCCCTGCGTCCAGAACACCAGCGACGCCACCAACGCCGGATGGACCTCATGCACCACCTCCGAGCGCCACAACCACGCGTCTGGCGTCTCCAAGTAAAATGGCGTGAGCGCCTGCAACCCCGAGCCCGGGGCCCACGACGCATCCCAGCGCACAAAAGCCCACTCGACGAAGTCCCCGACCTCGACCTCGGGCATCGACACCGCGCTCCTCTGCCCGTCCAGCACAGGGCGGTACGTCCGCCCGTCCCGCTTGCGGGTCCGCAACGCTACCACCAGGCTCTCCCCCCCGGGCAGCCCCACTTCACCGACCCACTCGAGCGCCTCGCGTGTCCTCACCTCAGCGATCTGATGCACGTAGGTCAGCACAGACCCGTCGGGCTGCCAGACGTGCGTCGCGTGGTCCAGCACGTAGACCAAGGGTGAACCCAGCGCAGACCGCTCCTCCGGCTCCGTGGCCAGGTACCCGTCGATCACCCTGTCCCCGTCGATCCAGCCCCCCGAGACCACCGGCTCTTGCCATAGCAGTGCCCTGCGCCCTCGCTGCGCAGGCGTCTCAGGCCCCTCCCCTGCCGCGTCGCTGACCCGGAGGGGCACGAGCGCCGATGCCCCGCGGCCCTCCCGATGCGCCCTCCCAAAGTCGGCCTCCCACCCAAGCTGGGCCAGGCTCAGAGGCGACAAGCCAGCGCGGCGACCTGCTTCCAGCGCCTCCCGCTGCGCCGCCACATCGCCGCTCGCCAGCGCGGCATCCCACCACGCCTCCCAGAGCGTGCTCTGCCACGGGCTCCTGAGCCACAACCACCGCGAACGCTCCAGGGCCTCACGCCAGCGACCCTCTGGCCGCAGCCTCGTCATGACCTCGGCCTCGTGCGCGACGTCACACGCGCGCCACTCGACAGGCAGGTCTTCCAGCGCAAACACGCGATCCCACCCCAACGCGATCGTGATCCACGCACGGACCAAGCCGCAGTGCTGCGGGTAGAGCGCCCACGCGCGCCGATAAGCCTCCAGCGCCAGCTCGTGCGCTCCCTCCTCACGCCACGCTGCGCCCAGCAGGGACTGCGCGTTCGGGCTCTCCGGGTGCTCCGCGGCCAGCTGGCGGGCAGCCTCCAAGGCCGCTCCACGGCGACCCTGCCCCAGCAACGCCCAGGCCCGCCCCAAGCGCGCCGCCGCCGCATGACGCGCCTCCGCGGCCTGCTCCAGCGCACCCATCCGCAGACCCTCGCGTGTCGCCATCGGCGCGCTGGTCAGCGCACCGAAGAGGCGCGATCGCCAGTAGTGGCTCAAGGGATCCACCGGCGCAGCGTCCTCCAGAAGGAGCGCCTCGACTGCCGGAAGGTCGCCCAACGCGACGGCCAACTCCGCAGCCAGCAACCAGCCCAACCCCAGCCGGGACGCTGGCGTGGCGCCCGCCATCCAGATCGCAGCGTCCCGCGGCTCGGGGGACGGGACGCTTCCTAGGGGCGCCGTCTCGAGACCCTCGGTCCAGGTCACGCGAATCGCGCCAGCGGCGGGCCCCAGCGGGATGGCCCGGAAGACCCAGTGGCGGTCACCTCCAGCGTAGCCCAGCCACACCCGAAGCACGTGCGTGCCCTGGGGCACCGCGACCCTGCGCGCCTGGAGCCAGGGGTCGTGGACCTGGTCAGGCCCGCGTGCCAGGACCTCCTGCTCCCCAACCCACACGCGGTAGGGACCCGCCTGGCCCACGACCAGAAGCAGCTCCATGTCGGCATCCACGGTGACATGGCTCTCCAGCCACCACACCCCCGGAGCGTCCAGCGGGAGCTCCATCCCTTGCAAGCGGCCCGCGACCTCCCGCCGCAGCATGGCTGGTCCTGGCGCCTCCCAAGACGGCGGGAGCGGCGTCGGCGGCACCGTCACCGTGGCGTAGGAGCGCAGAGGCCAGGGCGCGACCGGGCCGAGCAGAGCCCAGCGCTCAGGAACGCCCCACGCGGACAAGTCGGGGGGGGCCGTGAGGCCACCACCCCCGACACCGACGCCTGCGCCGCGCTGCGCACGCCACTGCAGCTCAGCGGCCACCTCGTTCCGCAAGAGGAGCGCCAAGAGATCTTCGGGCGCAGGCGTGTCCAAGAGGGGCGCAACCCGCTCCTCGTAGGCGGGGACGTCGGAGCGCAGATCGTAGAGGCGCAACCACCGAGCCCACGCGTAGCGCTCGCCCCACACACCCTCCAGGAGCACGTCGAGCGCTCGCGCCGGTTCTTCGCGGAGCTGCCACTCGTAGGACGCCAGGAGGCGCTCCGCCTCCCCCGCGGGCTCCCCAGCGTCCACATGCCATGCGGAGAGCAAGGCATCCTCCACCTCGGGGAGCGCGTGACGCTGCAGCGTTGACACGGACCCCGGCCCCGCGAGGCGCGAGGCGCACCCCACCGGCGCAGCGGCCACGAGCAGCAAGGCGAGAGCCCACGCCCCCGCGGCCTGCATCGCGACCCAAGCGCGCCGCGATGCCCACAGCGCCCGACACCGGGCTGGCGCTACGAAGGCGCGCACGCTCATGTTCCCCCCTGCGTCCAGCGGACGACCACCTGCACAGCCAAGCGCCGGTCCAGCCCCTCCAGCCAAGCACGAAAGGCCTCATAGGCCGACGGATCCAGCCGGTCAGCGTCCAAGTGCAGAGCAAAATCGACCAACAGGACGCCCTCCTCTACCCCGCTGGTGACGACGTAGGTCCCGAAAGCCGTACCCTCGTCCGCAGCGGGCAAGGTGCTGCGATCCACCTCCCACCCCGCCGGCAACACGAATTCCCAACGCTCCTCAACGCGCTGCGGCCCCGGGCCCTCCCACGGAAGACGTCGTGTCGATGTCGGCGCGAGCCGCTCCACCCACCGGGATGGGCCGCCCAGAGGCAACAGGGAGCGGACGTCCCCCTCGCCACGCCACCACGACGCGCCCACCGCCTCGAAGCGTAGCTCGACGGAGCGGTCGATCGTGTCCGCGCCCACCACCTCCAGCGATCGCGGCGTCAACCCGGTGGTCCAGCGCGCCAGCGCCTGCTGCAGGGCCTCCATGCGTCCATCCGCGGATTCCCAAGCCCGACGCCAGCCCGACGCCAGCCCACCGTAAGCGACCCAGTGTCCCCGCAACACAGCCTCGTCACCCCGAAGGTCGACCCGCATGGTCCGCTGCACGCCCTGCGTTGTCGCGGCCTGCACCGGCGTCTCGACGAGGGTGCCGCCGCCCTGCGCGTGGAGGTGCAGCGCCGTAGCACCTTGGTCCATCCACGGGACCTCCCAGGCTCCGGCGTGCGAGGCCGTCCCGTCCAGGTAGAGGCCCCAGGCCGGCGCGTAGAGGATCATGTGGTTGAACACAGCCAAGCTGGGAGGATCATGGCCAACGCGTCCCAGGTCTCGCGTCCGAATCAGGACCAGCTCCGTAGCGATGCCCGCCCGCCTCAGCAGCATGTGGAGCAGGGTCGCGGTGTCCTTACAGTCACCGTAGCGCCGCTGGAAAACCTCGTGACTTCGGTAGGGACGGAAGCCGTGAATGCCAAAAGAGAGCGAGACGTAGCGCACGTTCCGCACCACCCACCCGTAGAGCGCGGCCAGCCGGTCCTCAGGGCGCTCATGTACGGCGACGATCCCCTCGACCAACGCCTCCATCTCGGGCGAGAGCACCAACTGCTCGCGGATCAGGTTGCGGTACCAGTCGGCGAGCGCCGACCAGCTCTCGTAGGTCGAGACATGGACGTACTCGCCGCGCTCAGACCACCCGGGTGAGAAGGGCTCCGCGGGCACGCGCGGGATACGCTCGCCCTGGACAACGTGCACCCGACGCGCGCCCATCGCCTCCTCCCTGCGGGTCAGCGCGCGCCACGACGCATCGTTCCAGTGGAGCGGCAAGGTGTCGGGCGCGATCAAGACGTAGCGCGCCTCGTGCCGCGGCGCGCCATCCTGCGCGAGCCACAAGTCACCGAAGTAGTCCTCGAAGAGATTGCGCGGCGCCGTGTCCGAGACCAGCACCTCCCACACGACGACATCCCCAGGCTCCAGGCGCTCAAAGTCTACGCGTCGCTCTTGGACGTCAAAGTAGATCGCCGCGGGCCCCTGGTTGAAGCGCACATCGCGGGCCGCCAGGCGCTGCCGCACCTGACCTCCTGGGCCGTGCACTTCAGCCCGCAGGATGTCCACGCGTTGCGCGTTCGGCGTAAAGGCCACCCCGAAGTTGCGCAGCTCCTCCGCGCCTCGCCTCGTCGACACGCGGGCGATCTGTTGGATCCAGCGCGCAGACAAGCCGTTTTCGTGGACCTGCACGACCTGCTGGTCCACCAACCACTCGTAGTCTGCTTCGGCGTCCATGGGCTGAGGCGCGGCCGCGGCAAGCGCAGCGGCGCTGCGCACCCAGCGCTGGTAGAAGCGCTCCTGGGCTGGAGCGAGCACGGCCAGCAGGTCGCGCAACTCTTGCCTCTGGGGAGCGTGCACCAACGCCATCGACCACGCTTCAATGGCCGCCTGCTCCTCCCCGATCGCGAGATGCGCGCGGCCTAGCGCCTCCCACAACGAGGCGTCGCCGGGCCGCAGCGCTACCGCCCGGCGCAGCGCCTCGCCGGCCGCTCGATCTTCCCCCCTTGCGCGCAGCCTCCGCGCTTCAGCCTGCCACCAAGCCGCGTTGTCCCCGAAGCGCGCCTCCATGCGCTCACGCGCTCGCTGGTGCTCTCGTTCCGTAGAAGCGACCCGCGGCCAGCGGTTGGCCTCAGCCCACGCGTCGAGGTCGTGCTGTCGGGCCTGCCAGCGGTACCACGCCAGCGCGCTTTGGAGATCCTCTCGCCGGTGCTGCCGGACCAGCCGCTCTAACGCGTCCAGGACAGGGGGCAGGGGGCCCACGTCCGCCAGGATGCTCTCGAGGGCGGCGAGAGCCGCCCCCCCCAAGCCCAGGTCGGCCAGCGCGTTCGCCTCAAGCAGGCGCCAGCGACCCTCGTAGGGCTGGGCGCTGCGCAGCTCCCTCAAGCCAAGCCACAGGGCCTCGCGCTCCTGCTGGTCGACGGAGCGCCACCGGGCGCGCCAGCGACGCTCTTGGAGCGTCAACCCCGCCTCGTCACCGGCGCGGGCCCAGCGTTCAAGGCGCGTCCACGGAAGGTCCGCCATCTCGCCGAGCCACCACCAGGCGCGTGCGTCGAGGAGGTCGGGGTTGGCGAGAGCGCGCTGCGCTGGAGCGGCCCAAGGGCGACGGCGATCGCGCGGGCCCGCCCGGTGCCGCAGCCACGCCTCAGCCGCCGCGCAGAGCGCGCCAGCTGAGGACCCTAGGTGGGGCTCATCGGAACAGCGCAACGCCGCGTCCTCAGCGAAGAGGTCCCCTACCTCCAAGGCGGGGCCGCCATCGGCGATCGCAGGCCACTCGGCGAGCGCGGCGATGCCAGCGGCCGGGGCGCGCCAGGTGACACCCTGGAGAGCGCCACCGTCGGGAGCGCTCAAGCGCGCGATCAGCGCCGAGGGTCGCTCCTCCGTGGCCACCTTCAGCACCAGAACGCCAGCACCGCGCGGCAAAGACAAGCGTACGACGTCGCGCGGCAAGGCCCCGCCGAGATCCTCCGGCTGCTCGGCGACAGGCGCACCACGCCACCACGCCCGCCACGCGCCCGCCACCTGGAGGGCGAGCAGGGCGTCCTGTGCTCGCGTGGCGCTGATCTCGACCGCCAGGTAGTGGACCGAACCCACATCGGGCTGGGCGGCCGCGCCTGGGAGCACGACGGCGTCCTGCGGGAAAGCGGGGAGGGGCAGCCACCCTACGGGGGCCGTCCGGCCGGCGACCTCGTCGCCGGCCCCCAAACCCAACTCCGGCGGCCACCGATGACGCAGGCCCGTCATGCCGTGGTTGGCGAAAGGTCCCACCACGGCCCACTGGCGGAGAAAGCCGCTCGCGTCGTAGAGGCGATCGGCCTCTTCAAAGGCGCCACCCGCCTCCAAGATCCGGGCACGCTCCAAGCGTGGCCACCAGCGCCACCGCAGGGGGAGCAGCTCCTCCGCCCGCTGGAGGAGCTCCATGGCCACGGGCGCATCGGTCCAGCTCAACGCCTCCTGCAGGCTCTGCATCGCCGCGAGCGCGACCCAGGGGTGCTCAGCCTCCTCCAGCCACACGAGGGCCTGCGCTGCCGCGTCCATCCGCCACGCCTGGCCGCCGCCCACCGGGCCAGCGTGCGCGCTCGGGGCGGCGGCGCCCATGGTCGCCACCCAGAGCGCGAGCACGAGGGACCCGGCCAGGCGAGGCACCGAGGCGCCCCTAGGGCGGACGCGCGCCCCCTCTGCACGGGGGCCCCGTCGCGGCCTCCACGCCGCAGCGGAGCGGTGGCGGCGGCACCAAGAACCCTTCGCTGGGGGGGAGCCAGAGCCTTGGGCTGGGGTGTGCCGTCTCTTCATCGCATCGACTCCTCGACCACCGGGAGGCGGGTCGCCGACCCTCGGGTAGAGCCCGACCGCGCGACCCACACACCGCGATCTGGGCTTGTTTTGGGGCTTCTTGCACGGGCCGCGGACAATTGACACCATCTTCTCCTCCCCTTACGCGGAGGGTTCGGGTAAGCTGCAACCCTCGGGCGTTGCGTTTTCATGCCCAAGGTCCCCGCACCCCTCCCTCACCCCCCGCCGGACATGATGCAAGGCGCAGGCACCGATTCCCAGGCTGAACGCTCCTCCGCGCTCCGCTGCGCCGACCCCTTGCGCGGGACGAGGCGGCACCCGCGCGTCCCATCGCGCCGCCGAGGGCTGGCGACAAGCGCTGGGCAGCGGATGGCGCTCTTGGCGTTTGCCCTGGGTGCGCTCGCGCTCGCGGGCGGCTGCGGCGACGTCCGGGAGACGGGCGCCCCGGACATCAGCGTGACCCCTGCGCCCCTGGTGCTCCCGTCCATCCAGGTCGGGGAAGAGGTGCAACGCACGCTGACGGTACGCAACGTTGGGAGCGCCTCGCTGCGCGTGGACGGCATCCGTCTCGAGATCACGAGCCCCTACTTGACCTTGGAGACGCCGACCCCCTTCCGGGTCGAGCCCGGTGAGGCGCAGGTGGTGGTGATCGCGTACCGGCCCCAGGGGACCCTCCTGACCGAAGGACAGGTGATCTTCACCACGAACGCACCCAACGCGCGGGACTTCGCGGTGCCCGTCGAGGCTGGACCGCTGGGCCCTCAGCTCCTGGTCTCGCCTACGCAGATCGGCTTTGGGACCGTTGGAGAGGGGCTGCGGCGCTCGGTGGACGTGACGGTGGTGAACACAGGTCTCGCCCCCCTCGTGTTGTGTGACGCCTACTTCGAGGCTGGTCTCTTCTTTGAGCACGACCTGGAGGAGGTCCTGACGGAGCGCTTCGGAGGGTACGGCGCGTGGCCCGGCTTGGCGCCGCTCACGGAGGACCGCGACCCAACCGACAGCCGCCTCACCTTCCGCGCGAGCTTCCTGCCTGCACGAATCGCAACAGAACGCGACACGCTCGTGCTGGTCTGGGATCGCCGCGCGGATCCGTCGATGCTCTGCGACGACGCCGCCTCCTTGGAGCGCACCTCGGTGGCCGTCGAGGGCGAGGGCGCCAGCTCCGAGCTCTTGCTGGAGCCCTGCCCGGTGGCCTTCGGAGAGCGCCCGGTGGGCTTCACCTCGCGTCGCACGGTGTCGCTGCGCAACGTCGGCAACCTGCCGATGCGTCTGCTCTCCCTGCGTCTCGACCCGGAGCGAACCAGCGACAGCTTCTCCCTGGCGGCGTTGCCTCCTCTGCCGCAGGAGATCGCGAGCGCAGACCCTGTGGTGTTCGATGTCGTGTATGATCCTCCTCGCCTGGCCGCAGAGGCGGGCGTGCTGGAGATCGAGTACCAGCAGCTCGACGAGGACGGGACCCCCCTCGGCGACGTCGAGCGCCAGGAGTGTCCGATCAGCGCGGTCGCGGTGGAGCGGCGCTGCCCTGAGGCTGTGCCGCGGGGCTCGATGCGTGAAGACCCCAACCAGCGGCGCAGCGCGAACATCTCGTGGGCCGTCCCACTGCAGACGCTCCTGCTGGACGGCAGAGATTCCTTCTCGCCCGATGGGCGCCCCTTGGACTTCGAGTGGGTGATCGTGGAGCAACCGCGCGACTCCATCCAAGGGCTTCGGCCGAGCAGCGTCGATCCCGGCGACGACGCGCTGCGCGAGTTCTTCCTACCGATCACGGGGCGTTATGTCTTTGAGCTGCGGCTCACCGACGACCTCGGGGTGGAGAACTGTGAACCGGCCTTCGTCACCGTCACGGCGACCCCCAGCCGGACGGTGAGCATCGAGCTCACCTGGAGGAATCCGACCGATCCTGACGAGACGGACAACATCGGGTCAGACCTCGACCTGCACTTCGTGAAGATCGGTCCTGGGCGGTGGTTCGACACGCGCTGGGACACCTTCTTCGGCAACAAGGCGCCTGACTGGGACCCCGAGCGACCCTCGCTGGACTTCGACGTGACCGAAGGGCGCGGTCCCGAGACGATCACGATGGACAACCCACAGGACTGCCAGTGGTACGCCGTCGGTGTGCACTACTTCCGCGAGCGTTATGCGACAGCCTTCGCCAACGTGAGGATCTTCATCGACGGCGAGCTTCGCTGGGAACGGCTCAACGTGCCGCTGCGCCGCGAGTGGGACTTCTGGGACGTCGGTCGCCTGCACTGGCCGACCGGAGAGTTCTTTGAGACCGCCTCGCCACCCCGCGTGGTCTCCAACTTCAACCCCGCAGAGCGCGTTGCGCCGCCCAGCACGCCGGAGATCGACGCTTCCGGGCTGTGCGGTGACTTCCCCTAGCCCGCACCGGCACCGGCCCCGATGGAGCGACGATACCGGCTGACACCTCGGGGTCCTGAAGGGCGCTCTCTGGACCCAGCCTTGACGGCCGGCCAGGCAGCCGTCGTGGCGGCGCCCCCTGGTCCCCTCTTGGTGCTGGCCGGCCCGGGATCCGGCAAGACACGGACCCTGACTGCCCGCGTGGCGCGCTTCATCGCCGAGGGCGTCGCACCGCAGCGCCTGCTCCTCTTGACCTTCTCGCGGAGGGCGGCCCGGGAGATGTTGCAGCGGGTCGAGGCGATGACGGGGGTCCCCGCGGATCGCCTCCAGGGTGGGACCTTCCACAGCGTCGGCCGCCGGCTCCTGCGCGACCACGGCCAAGCGCTGGGGCTGCCACCGCAGACCGCCCTGATCGACGAGGAAGACGCGCTCCTGCTGCTGAAGGAGGTCATCCAAGAGGTGGGCAAGGCGAACGCGTCGACGACGACGACGCCACCGGCCAAGACGCTACAGAGGCTGTGGTCCTTTGCACGGAACACCCTGCGCCCCTTGGACGAGGTGTGCGCCTCCCGCTACCCTCAGGGCCGCGCGCATGTCCCGTGGATGCAGCAGGTGTGCGGTCGCTACGAGACGCGCAAGGCGGCGCTCGGGCTCTTGGACTTCGACGACCTCCTGACCCAGTGGCTGGCGATGATCCAAGCGGGCTGCCCGGCACAACCAGGCGTGCTCGGAGCCTTCGACGCTCTCTTCGTGGACGAGGTCCAGGACACGAACAGACTGCAAGGGCAGATCATCGACACGATGGTGCTGGAGCACCAGAACCTCACCCTGGTCGGCGATGACGCCCAGGCCATCTACGGCTTCCGAGGTGCCGACGACACCAACTTGCTCGGCTTCAGCGAGCGTTACCCGCGAGGCCAAGTGCTGCGGCTCGAGGAGAGCTTCCGAAGCTCTCCTCAGATCATCGCCGCCGCGAACGCGTCCATTCGTCGCAACCGACGGCAGCTCCCGAAGACCCTCTTCTCGCGACAACGTGAGGGGAACCTGCCTGCGTGCGTACCCTGCGCGGGCGAAGAGCAAGAGGCGCTCTTCGTGGTCCAGCGTCTCCTAGAGGTCCACGAGAGCGAGGTGCCGCTCTCCCGCATCGCGGTGCTCTTCCGTTCGCAACGCCACGCGATGGCCCTGCAGCTCGAGCTGAGCCGTCGTCGGATTCCCTTCGTGGTCCGTGCAGGGCTACGCTTTTTCGAACAGCGCCACATCAAGGATGTGCTCGCCTTCCTGCGCCTGGTCCGACACCCTCGGGACACGCTGAGCGCACTGCGCGTCCTCTGCATGGCAGAGGGGGTGGGCCCCGGGACGGCCCGCAAGCTGGCCGCACGTCTCGAAGCGCACGAGCACCTCGAAGCGGCCCTTTTGGACCCTGGCTGGATCGGCAGCGCGCCCCCTCGGGCTCGCGGAGGGATCGAGGCCCTGCGGCAGCTCCTGCTGGGGTTGTGCACACCCGCCATGCGAGCGGACGCCGCCGGGGCGATCGACCGTGTGCGGGACGCCTTCTACGACGCGTTCGCGGAGCGCACCTTCGAGCTCCAAGCAGGGACGCGCCTCCGCGAGCTCGACGCTCTCAGCGCTTGGGCCGCCCAGCACGGATCGGTCGACTTGTTTCTGGACGCGCTGGAGGCCTCGGGGGTCTTGTCGGGCGAGGACATCCTGATGGCGGAGGTCCCTGAAGACGCCTTGGTGTTGTCGACGGTCCATCAAGCCAAGGGACTGGAGTTCCACAGTGTGTTCGTGATCGGCTTGTGCGAGGACCGCTTCCCGAGCCAACTTGTGGGGGCAGACCCCGGCGAGCTTGAAGAGGAGCGTAGGCTCTTCTATGTAGCGATCACGCGGGCAGAGCGTGAGCTCTACCTGACCTGGCCTATGGTACTGCGCGACCGTCACCACGGTGCGGTCTTGCGCCGCGAGAGCCCCTTCCTGGCGGAGCTCCGCGCTGAAGCGACCTCGCTCCTAGAGCGCTGGCAGCTGGAATGACAGCTCTCTCCCGACCCAGAACCACCCCCTGTTCCCTGGACAGCCCATGGCACCCATGACCTCCCGGCGGCCGCAAGGCCAGACCCTCTACCTCCTCGCCGCCTTGACGCTCATCGGCCCTGGGCAGATCGCGCTCGCAGACGAGTCCCTGCCTATACCCGTGCAGGAGGAGACGAGGGGCGACGACGACGCGCCCGCCGCTGTGGCGCCTGCGCGCGGCCCAGCGTCCCAGGCGGAGATCGATCGGCTGAGCGCAGCGCGCCAGCGGCTCGCGTCTGTGTTGGCCAACACCGGCGTCGAGCTCTCCATCTGGCTCCACGCGCCAGCAAGCGCGGCGCTCGACGAGGCCCACGGGCGCGCGTCGGAGGTCCTGCTGGTGGTCCGCCGAGACCCTGCAGAGGCGGCGCGGCTGCTCGATGAAGCCTCGGCGCTGGGCAGGCGCGCGATCGCGTTGTTGGATGAGACCATCGGGTCCTTGGAGGTGCAAGCCAACCGTGCCCGCCTGGCGAGCGCCACCCTGGCGCGCCAGGCACGCCGCAGAGGGGCGCCTGCCGCGCTGCGCCGAGCGATGGACACCGTGGCGGAGGCCGAAGAGCTGCTCGCCGAGGGACGCCTCGTGGAGAGCGAGGCGATGTTCCGGCAGGCGGGTTTCCTCTTTCAAAGCGCGGCGCGTGAGCTGAACGTACGCCTCCCCGAGTTCGGAGGCATCAGCGACCTGGAGGACCTTCCCCAGCGCCTCCGCGCGCGACGCGCACGTGCCGCCGAACGCCAGGCGCGCTTGGAGCGCCATGGTGACCTCTCTGGACATACCGGAGCGCAGATCTTCTACAATTCCGGATCGAGCGCACTGAGGAACGCCGACCGGCTCTTCCGGACGGGCCAGGTCGAACGCGCAGGACAGCTCTACGACATGGCGCAGCGCTACTTCCACGTCGCCCTTGTGGAAGTGGAGAGCCCCTGAGCTGCGCCGAAGGCGCCTGAGGGACGCAGCGAAGGCTCACCCTCCTTCGCGACGAGGACAGCGCGGGTCGGAAGGTGCAGGGACTGCGGCCAGGATCACGTGACCCACGGCTGCGCTGAGCGCTATGGCGACCAAGGTCCCTCCCATACAGGCGGCGGCTGCGAGCATCTCTCCTCCCTCATCGTCAGGTGCGTCTGGAATGCGTCGTCTGGAATGCGTCGTCGTGGATGCCACTGGCGGGAGCGTCGTGCCCTGAACGCGAGGGCGCAGGCGCTGCCAGGGGGGCCTAGCGCTAGGTGACCCCGCCGCTTGTGCTTGGCAGAGGGGGCAGGTGGATGATAGGGCCGGCTCCCAGAGGAGCGCCAGTTTTCGTAAGCGTTGGCGCGCTAGGCTTCGGTGAAGAGAGAGCAAAGGAGAGTCGTCATGCGCTTGCAAGGGGCATTCGTAGCCATCACAACCCCGTTCCGAGCGGCGGGCTCGCTTGACGAGCCCGCGCTCGCCGCGCACGCTCGATGGCTCGTCGAGCGTGGGGTCGACGGAATCGTCGTCTGCGGGACAACCGGTGAGTCAGCGACCCTCGAGAACGAAGAGAAGCGCCGTGCTTGTCAGGTCGTGCTGGAGGCCGTCGGTGGCGAGGGCAAGGTCATCGCGGGGATCGGCAACAACAGCACGTCCGAGACCTTGGCTCAGCTCGACCTCGTCCGTGACCTGAGCGGCCTCGCGGCCATCATGTGCGTCGTTCCTTACTACAACCGACCTCCCCAGGCGGGCTTGGCAGCCCACTTCAGCGCGATCGCGGACGCGAGCCGGCACCCCTTGGTTGTGTACAACGTACCCTCCCGCACGGTCGCGAGCCTCAGCGTAGAGACGATGGCGACCCTCTCGGCCCACCCCAACGTCATCGCGTTCAAGGAGGCGACCGGCGATCTCTACATGAACAGCCGCCTCGTGCAGGCGGTGGATCCCAAGGTGTCGCTGCTGAGCGGCGACGACCCGACAGCCCTCCCCTTCCTCGCGATCGGTGGCCACGGCGTGATCAGCGTCGCTGGGAACATCGCACCGTCGGTGGTCAGCGGCATGTGCCGGGCGTTCGAGAGAGGTGACCTGGATGAAGCGCGGCGCCTCCACCAGGTGATCGTGGCGCTCCAGGGGCTGCTTTTCTCTACGTCGAGCCCGATCCCCGTGAAGGCCGCCGCCGCCCACCTCGGCTTTGGTGACGGCTCCCTGCGACTTCCCCTGGTCGCGCTCGCACCGGAGGAGCGCGCCGCGCTCGTCGCGTCGCTGGAGGCCTTGGGGGTCCGACGATGAGCGCCGCCCCCACCCCCCTGCGGGCCTGGGTGGTCGGGTACAACGGCCAGATGGGCCGTGCGTTGCAGGAGCTCGCCGGGCCGCTCGCTTGGGAGGTGTTGCCCGCACGCGCGCTGCAAGAGTCTTCCACGGCACCCACCGCGATCGAGGGTGATGTGCTGGTCGACTTCTCGACGCCGGAAGGGTTCGCGTTGGCCGTGCAGCTCGCCGAGAGACACCGCCTCCCGCTCGTGTCTGGGACCACCGGCCTCAGGGAGCAGGACCTCGCCGCGCTAAACCGGGCAGCCGCGCTGGTCCCTGCGCTCCACGCGACCAACATGAGCGTCGGCATGCTGGTGCTCCGCCGGCTCGCGCGGCAGGCCGCGCAGTGGCTGGAAGGCTTCGACGTCGAGATCGTCGAGGTGCACCATCGGCGGAAGGCCGACGCACCCTCCGGCAGCGCGCTGACGCTCGGGGAGGAGATCGAGCGCGGGCGCGGCCTCGCGCTGGAGCAACGCCACGGTCGTAGTGGACGCCCCGGCCCCCGCTCCACGGCAGAGCTGGGCTACCACGCGCTGCGGGGTGGCGACGTGGTGGGCGAGCACACGCTTCACTTCCTGGGTCCGCAGGAGCGCATCGAGCTCACCCACCGAGCCGAGAGCCGAACCCTCTTCGCCCGGGGGGCGCTATGGGCCGCGGAGCGCCTACGGAACCTTCCCGCTGGCCGCTACGACCTTGGCGATCTGCTCGAACGCTAGGCCGCAAGCTATCGCGATGGTCAGCGGTGCTTCCACGAGGGGGTGGAGCGGGTCAGGAAGGCGCCCAGGCCGGTCGCGGCGTCCTCGGTGAGGCCGTTGACGGTGAGCTGGGAGCACAAGTAGGTCAGCGCATCGCCGAAGGCCATGTCCTCGCTGCGGTAGTAGGCGTCGCGTCCAAGCTGCAGCACAGCGCGGCTAAACGACAGGAAGGTTGTGACAAAATGCTCGACGTGCTCGTCGAGCTCGTCCCGCGGCACCGCCCGGTTGAGTAGACCCAAGCCCTCGGCCTCGGCAGCGCTCAGCGTGGCGGCCGTCAGGAGCAGCTCCAGCGCCTTCTTTCTCCCGACATGCCGTTGCAGGAGCGCAGTGACCATCATGGGAAAGAGTCCAACCTTGAGCTCAGGGAGCATCAGGCGCACGTCCGCAGCGGCGACGGCCAAGTCCGCGCCCATGAGGAGGCCCATCCCCCCTCCCGCCACGACACCCTGCACCCTCGCCACGACCGGCCGCCCTGCGCGCGCCATGGCTTGGAGGAGCGCCGCGTAGCGCTCGCGGCTCCTGTGCAAAGCGTAGGGCCCCTGCGCCAAGGCGGCCGGATCGAGATCCGCGCCCGCACAGAACGCCTGGTCTCCTGCGCCCGTCAAAACGACCACATGCACGTCCTCAGCGGAAGGTAAGCGCTCGAAGGTCGCGAGGAGGGCCTCGACGAGCTCGGCGCTCAGGGCGTTGCGCTTGTCCGGGCGATTCAGGGTCAGGGTGAGCACACCGCGGTCATCGAGCTCGGAGGCGAGGTGAGGCTGGGTCATCGGGAACACCTGGGCGAGGGGAGTTGGGCTCCGGGCGACCCTGCGCAAGGTACGTCGCCGCGCGCGGGCCGCCGAAGTAAGCGGACGCTCACTTCTTGCGCCGAGGATCCGCTCCAGGTCAAGGGCTTCCCTGATGTGGTGGAGCGCGACTCATGAGGCAGACCGAGGCGCAGACCGTCGTGCGGGTTCTGAACCGGTGGGCATGGGGAGCGCGCTGCGCTTATCGTCGCTTCCCGTGGCATCGGGGGTCGTGCTAGGGAGGGGACGCCCTGCTACGAGCCGGGGCATGAGGTTCAGGGAGAGGTAGGAGGAGGCGCATCGTGGATGCACTGCATTGTGTCGAGGTCACGCTGCATAGCGCGGATGGTGCGTCCGCAGAGTGGGTAGAGGCGAGCTTGTGGTCGCTGGGACTGTCAGGGCTGGAGCGACAGGACGGCGACACATGGAGCGAGCTTGTGGACGAGGCGATCCCCCTGGCGCCGGGTACGGTGCGATGGCGGCTGTATCGGCCGCCCGAACGCACGCTTCATGAGGACGAAGCCGAGGTGCGGGAGGTGCTGCCGGACCACCTGCCGCTGACGCTGCGCGCGTGGGTGATCGATGACCTGAGCTTCTTGGAGAGCTGGAAGGAGCACTTTCGCCCGACGCAGGTGTCACCGCGGCTCATCGTCCACCCCCCGTGGGAGCCTGCGCCTGCATCGTGGGAGGGTGCGCGGGTGTGCATCGAGCCTGGGATGGCCTTTGGGTCCGGAACGCACGAGACGACGCGCCTGTGCATGCGGGCGATCGACCGTCTGGTTGGGGACGCTGCGGTGTTGGACGTGGGTTGCGGGTCGGGGATCTTGGCGATCGCCGCGGCCCTGCTGGGCGCTCCCACGGTGCTGGCGACGGACAACGATCCTCTGGCGACGTCCATCACCCGCGAGAACGTGCGTCTGAACGCGGTTGAGGCGCACGTCGTCGTTACGGATGATCCTCTGGAGGCGCTAGAGGGCCGCTTCGGCCTGGTGGTGGCCAACATCCTGCCGCACGTGTTGGTGGAGCTGCGCGACGCGCTCCTTGCGCGCGTCGCTTCGCAAGGCTCCCTTGTGCTGAGCGGGATTCTGGCCGCTGACGTCGAGCGCTTCTGGGAGGCCTTCGCGCTCCCTGGACTGTCGGTGGAGCTACGGGAGGACGATGGGATCTGGACGGCGCTGACGTGTCGGTGGGCGCCGGCCGCGGAGGCGTGATGGGAATCCGGCGGGTTCCGCTGCAGGAGGGGCTTCGCGGTGCCGCCGCGGAGGGTGCGTGGCTGACCCTCTGGCCCGAAGCGGAGCACTACCTGTGTCGCGTGCTGCGGCTTGGGGAGGGGGCGGAGGTCGAGCTTTTCGATGGGGCAGGGCAGCGCTGCCGCGCCCTGCTGAGCCGCCGGGATGGCTTGCTGGGGCTGGCGTGTGGGTCATGGAGGGAGGGCCCCCAGGTGAGCTACGGCGACGTCTTGGCGGCGAGCCTGTTGAAAGGCGAGCGCTGGGAGTGGCTGATCGAGAAGGCCGCGGAGCTGGGCGCCGAGGCGCTGTGGCCCTTGCGCGCCGATCGCTCGGTGGTCCGGGTACCTGAGGGGAAGGTGAGCGAGCGTGTGACGCGTTGGCAGCGCATCGCGGAGAGCGCGGCGCGTCAGTGCGAGCGTGACGACGTGATGGAGGTGCTCCCGCCGATGAGCCTGGAGGACGCATGGCGCCTCGCCGGGTGTCGTGCGCGGTGGGTCGCTGACGAGGAGGAGGGGTCGCGTCCCTGGCCGCCGATTCCCTTGGGGGAGGGGGTGGTGGGCTTCCTCGGCCCGGAGGGGGGGTGGTCGGCGCGCGAGCGTCGTTGGCTGGAGCAGGTGGGGGCGACGCGGATTGGGCTGGGTCCTAGCGTGCTGCGGGCCGAGACGGCGGGCTGTGCGCTGCTGGCGGGGCTGCGCCTTTGGAGGGCGCAGATCTTGGGTTGACGCGGAAAACCGACGCACCGCGTCATATGCAGTTTTTCCCTATACTTCCGGCATCTGCATTCGATCAGTCGCCGGACTCGCGCACGCGAGTTCCGCGCTGCAGCAATCGACATAACGCGGCGCGCTAGCTCTTGATTCGCGCCTAGGGGCTGTGCTAATGGGTCGCTCCCGTGGTGCAGGCAGGAGGCACGCGGGATGAAGAAGATCGAAGCCATCATTCGTCCGTTTAAGCTGGACGAGGTCAAGGACGCGTTGGATGCACGTGACGTGCATGGCATGACGGTGTCCGAGGTGAAGGGCTATGGCCGCTCGGGCGGTCGCGTGGCGATCTATCCTGGTGCTGAGTACGTGGTGGACTTCCTCCCGAAGCTACGGGTGGAGGTCGTCGTCCCGGATGACCTCGTGCTGGCTGTGATCGACGCCATCCGTGAGGCGGCGTTCACGGGAGAAGCGGGCGACGGCAAGATCTTTGTGCTTCCGGTCGAAGAGGCGTTGCGGATTCGGACCGGAGAGCGAGGCGCTTCTGCGCTGAGTTGAGCGAGCGGTGGCCTCTGCCCTGTGGAGAGGCCTGAGCAGGCAGGGTGGGCGCGCGGTGGTCGCGGGCCCCTAGGACAGGCAAGCGAGGTAAGCTTATGTCGATTCATGAAAAGTTCTTGAAGAAGGGCCTGACGGCTGAGGAAGTGCTGAAGCTGGCGAAGGAAGCTGGCGTAGAGATGGTCGACTTCAAGTTCATCGACCTGCCGGGCACGTGGCAGCACACGAGCGCGCCCATCTCGCACGTCGACGAGGGGACCTTCGAAGACGGCGTCGGCTTTGACGGCTCCTCGATCCGCGGCTGGAAGAGCATCGACTCCTCGGACATGGTCATCAAGCCGGACCCGTCCAGCGCCCGGATCGACCCCTTCTACGCCCGCCCTACCCTCTCCCTGATCTGCTCGGTCTTCGACCCCATCACGGGCCAGGCCTACGAGCGTGACCCTCGCGGTGTCGCGCAGCGCGTGGAGGCCTACGTCCAGTCGACCGGCATCGCCGACACCGCCTACGTCGGTCCCGAAGCTGAGTTCTTCATCTTTGATGACGTGCGCTTTGGTCAGGCCGCCAACACCGGCTTCTACTCGGTGGACAGCGTCGAGGGGCGCTGGAACAGCGGCCGCTTCGAAGAGCCCAACCTCGGCTACAAGCCCCGCATGAAGGGTGGCTACTTCCCCGTGCCCCCGGGCGACTCCCTCGGCGGAATTCGCCACGACATGGTCGCCGAGATGCTCAAGGTCGGCATCCACGTCGAGGCCGAGCACCATGAGGTCGCCACCGGCGGGCAGTGTGAGATCGACATGAAGTTCGACAAGCTGCTCTCCATGGGCGATCAGCTCCAGTGGTTCAAGTACATCGTCAAGAACGTCGCGCGCCGTCACAACCGCACAGCGACCTTCATGCCCAAGCCCCTCCACCTGGACAACGGCTCTGGCATGCACACGCACCTCTCCCTGTGGAAGGACGGAAAGCCCCTCTTCGCCGGTGACAAGTACGCCGGCCTGAGCGAGATGGCCCTGCACTTCATCGCGGGCATCCTCCACCACGGCAAGGCGCTCGTCGCGCTGACCAACCCGACGACCAACTCGTTCCGCCGCCTCGTCCCGGGCTACGAGGCGCCGATCAGCTTGGCCTACTCCTCGCGCAACCGCTCCGCGTCGATCCGCATCCCCATGTACTCCGCCAGCCCCAAGGCCAAGCGGATCGAGTTCCGGACGCCCGACCCGGCCTGCAACGGCTACCTGGCCTTCGCAGCCCTGATCATGGCAGGCCTCGACGGCATCGAGCGGCGGCTCGACCCGGGTGAGCCCATGGACAAGGACATCTACGCTCTGAGCCCGGAAGAGCGCGCGGGCATCCCGGCCGTCCCGGGCAACCTCGAGGAGGCGCTCAACGCCCTCGAAGCGGATCACGAGTTCCTGCTCAAGGGCGACGTCTTCTCCGAGGACCTCCTGAAGGCGTGGATCACCTACAAGCGAGAGGCCGAGCTCGCCGAGATCCGCCTGCGCCCGACGCCAGCCGAGTTCGACTACTACTTCGACTGCTAGTCGGAGCGCTCCTTGAGGAGCGCAGGCAGCGTGCCCTACGCAGAGCCCCACACGGCCCGCCATGTCCGCTCGCTCGCTGCGCGGACGTGGCGGGCCGCGTCGTCGCCCTCGGCGAGGTGCCGGTAGCGCAGCGGCTCGTCCAGCGCGACGTCGCCACCCGACGCTAGCAGCAGCTCCCCCGCGGCGTTCGCCAACGCCATGGCCTCCCCGGGGTGCGACACCTCCTCGGGCCATCGCAGCACCGGTGTCCAGCCATGGTCGCGGACGATCCTGGTGTTCAAGCGATCCACGCCCAGAACCAGCACACGAGGAGGCAGCGGGCGGCCAGCGCCAGCCCAGGAGCGTAGCAGGGCAGCCCATGCGCTCGTGTCCGCATGGCGTCGCGCAGGTCGCGGCATAAGCAGGAGCGGCACCCCCGCGTAGGCCGCCAGCTCCATCGCCTCGTCCACGTTGTCCTCGTCCCGCGCCGGCCATTGTAGCGGCCCGACGCCGGCCGCGTCGGGCTGGCGCAGCCCCTCGAGCACCAGCTCCCGGGCTGCCAGTCTGCCGGCCATGGGCAAGCGCCCCTCCTCCCACGCCCACCACCACCGGAGGCCGATTCCGTGCGCGGCGGCGTGGGCAATTGCGCGCATGCGTCGCGCCTCCACCGCGCGGCGCCACGACAGCTCATCCACACCGTGGAGCGAGGGCTGCGCCACAAGACACGCTCGGTCCAAGCCAAAGCGGGCCGCGATGCGCCAAGCATCGTCTCCCCTCCCGTAGGGTTCCCACAGCGCGTCCTGCATGCACCGGTCCATGGAGGGGCGTGGTCCGCCCCATTGACAGCCCTCGCCGAGATGGCGAGTGTGGCCCGCCTAGGAAGCCGCGGCGCACCAGAGGTGCCCACCGCACCACCATGCCTATTCGCCTTCATGGCGTCCTTGTCCAGGGGGAAACGTGAGCACACCACAACACACCAAGATCGCGATCATCGGCTCGGGAGCTGCCGGCCTCACCGCAGCCATTTACGCGGCGCGCGCGCGCCTTGACCCGATGGTCATCCACGGCTCCCAGCCCGGCGGGCAGCTCACCATCACCACCGAAGTCGAAAACTTCCCGGGCTTTGAGCATGGCATCCTTGGCCCGGACCTGATGAACGTGATGACCCGGCAGGCAGAGCGCTTCGGGACACAGATGGTCCACGCGATGGTCGAAGAGAGTGACCTTCGAGCCCAACCCAAGCGCCTGACCCTCGACGATGGCACGCAAGTGCTGGCGGACACGGTCGTCATTGCCACTGGGGCGACGGCGCGCCTCCTCGGCCTCCCCTCGGAGAGCGCGCTCATGGGCTACGGCGTCTCCGCTTGCGCCACATGCGATGGCTTCTTCTTCCGAGACAAGGAGATCGCTGTCGTCGGTGGGGGTGACTCGGCGATGGAAGAGGCCACCTTCCTCACCAAGTTCGCGTCCAAGGTGACCCTCATTCACCGACGGGACAGCTTCCGCGCCTCACAGATCATGCAGGAGCGAGCGCTCAACAACCCCAAGATTGAGGTCGTCTGGAACGCCGAGGTCACCGAGGTCCTCGGATCTCAGCAAGAGGGGGTGACCGGCCTCCGCCTGCGCGACACCGTGAACAGCTCGGAGCGCACCTTCGTGACCCAGGGGCTCTTCTTGGCCATCGGCCACGTCCCGAACACCCGATTCCTCAAGGGTCAGCTCCCGACGGACGAGAGCGGCTACCTGATCGTCAAGCCTGGCAGCACCTTCACCGACATTCCGGGCGTCTTTGCTGCGGGAGACGTCGCCGACAAGCGCTACCGCCAGGCGATCACCGCCGCTGGATCGGGGTGCATGGCCGCGCTCGACGCCGAACATTGGATGACTGAGGCCGGACTGCACACCTGATCGACCGACCTGCGCCAGCACACTGGCCAGCGCTCACCAAGGCTCCCGATGTCCCGTGACCAAGCCCACAACGACGAGCCCCTCGCGTCGGTCGACCAGCTCTACGCGTTCTTCGAGGCAGGCTGCAAAGCCGCCGACCAACGCGGCGTGGGTACCGAGCACGAGAAGTTTGGCTACTGCGCCACGCAGGGGACACCGCTCCCCTTCGACGGCCCCAAGGGAATCGAGGCGCTCCTCTACGCCCTCTGTGAGCGCTTCGGGTGGCAGGGCCACCTCGACGAGGGCCGCCTGCTCGCGCTTGAGCGAGACGGCGCCGCGATCACCTTGGAGCCAGGAGGACAGCTCGAGCTGAGCGGCCGCATCACGCGGAACGTCCACGAGACCGCGGACGAGCTCGCGACACACCTCGACGAGGTGTCGACGCTCGCCGAGACTTTGGGTCAGCGTTGGTGCTTCTTCGGCATGCATCCCTTCGACACCCTCGACGCGGTCCCCTGGATGCCCAAGTCGCGCTACCGCATCATGCGTGACTACCTCCCCACACGGGGCGCCCTCGCGGCCTGGATGATGAAGATGACCTGCACGGTCCAGGCGAACTTCGACTACCGAAGCGTCGACGAGGGGATCGCGATGATGCGGCTCGGCGCCCTCGCCTCGCCTATCGTCACCGCCCTCTTCGCCAACTCAGGCTACAGCGAGGGACTGCGCAACGATCACGCCAGCTACCGCATGGCCATCTGGCAGGACACCGACCCGGACCGCTGTGGCGTGCCCGAGTGGATGGTCCAGCCCGACGCGGGGATCGACGCTTACGTGCAGTGGGCTCTGGACGTCCCGATGTTCTTCATTCGGCGCGGGGGCCGCTACATCCCGATGCACGGTATGCCCTTTCGCAATTTCTGGGACCAGGGCTGGGAGGGCGAGCGTGCAACGCTGGGCGACTTCGAGCTGCATCTCTCGACGCTCTTCCCCGAGGCCAGGATGAAGCGCTACGTTGAGGTCCGCAGCGCGGACTGCGGCCCGCCCGAGACCCTGCTGGCGCTCCCGGCCCTCTTCAAGGGCCTCTTCTATGACGACGACGCGACGCAGCAAGCGCTCCAGCTCCTCCACGTTCAGGACGCGGCGCAGCTCCGCGCCGACATGGCCGTAGCGCGGCGCGAAGGCCTCGACGGCACCCTGCGAGGACGCAGCCTACGCGCTTGGGCCTCGGATCTGCTGTCCCTCGCCCGCGAGAGCCTGGAACGGCAGGCCGAGGCTGCCGGCATGCGCTCCGAGGCCATCTACCTGGACGCGCTCGTCGACGCGCAGGGCAGCCCCCGAGCACCGATCGCCTTGATGCACGAGGCGTGGCTGACCCACCGCGGCGAGCGCCTACCGCTGCAGCAGGCCTTTGCCATCCGCCCCCGCTGAGGCCGTGGATCGCGACGGAGCCTGCTCCGCGCTGTGTCAAGGTGCCCGCGCCAGCGCCGTCGCAGCAGCAACGCCGGCCCCGCGGCGCGGGGATCTGCCGCTTGCGTTTCCCAGCCCACCCCGTTATAGGGCCGGCACTTCGCACGCGGCTGGATCGTGCGATCGGCGTGCCTCTCCGGAGGTGAACGCACGAGACGAAGGCCGCGGAGGTTCAACGCACACCCTAGGGAGCTGACGATGACGATGATTTCTTTGCGCGATCTGGTGGAAGCAGGGGTCCATTACGGCCACATCACGAGCCGGTGGGAACCCAAGATGCGGGAGTACATCTACGGTGTACGAAACGGCATCCACATCATTGATCTGAGCCAGACCGTGCGCCTCTTCGAGGACGCACGCAACTTCATCTCTTCCACCGTGGGCAACGGCAAGGAGGTGCTCTTCGTCGGCACGAAGAAGCAAGCCCAAGCCATCGTGGCCGAAGAAGCCGCGCGCGCCCGCCAGTACTACGTCACCAGCCGCTGGCTCGGAGGCACGTTGACCAACTGGCGGACCATCAAGGAGAGCATCGAGCGCCTGAAGAAGATCGACCAGATGGTCACGGACGGCTCCATCATGAAGTACACCAAGAAGGAGCGCCTGAAGATCGAGCGGGAGCAAGCCAAGCTGGAGGCCAACCTCGGCGGCATCAAGAACATGCAGCGCCTGCCCGGCGCGCTCTTCGTGATTGACCCGCGCAAGGAAGAGATCGCCATCCTGGAAGCCCGACGCCTCGGAATTATGGTCGTCGGCCTCGTCGACACGAACTGTGACCCCGACATGGTCGACTACGTCATCCCCGGCAACGACGACGCGATCCGCTCCATCCGGCTCTTCTGCGCCTCCATCGCCGACGCATGCATCGAAGGCAGCAAGCGCGCTGTGAGCGGAGGACGCCCAGGAGACATCGGACCCTCGACCTTCGACGTCGAGAGCGGCGAAGTCGTCACGGGAACCACCAGCGAAGGTGTCGAGGTCATTAAGAAGCCCACGGGCGCAGCGAGCGCTGAAGCCTAAGCACCCCGCACCCCAATGGCGGCTCGCGCGTCGACACCCGCGAACGCCTCACGCACACAAACTCCCCCGATCCACGGAACACACCATGGCCATTACCGCTCAAGCCGTGAAAGAACTCCGCGAGCGCACCGGCGCTGGCATGATGGACTGCAAGAAGGCCCTCACCGAGACCGAGGGTGACCTCGAGAAGGCGGCGGAGATCCTCCGCATCAAGGGAATCGCCAAGGCCGACAAGAAGGCTGACCGCGTCGCCGCCGAAGGCCTCGTCTGGACCTTCGTCAGCCCCGACCACAAGGTCGGCGCTGTGGTCGAGGTCAACTGCGAGACCGACTTCGTCGCCCGCGGCGATGACTTCGGCGCCTTCGTGCAGGCCATCGCTGAGCGCGCCGCCGCAACCAAGATCTCAGACATCGATGCGCTGGCCAACGAGGCCATCGGAGACAAGACCATCGAAGAGCGGCGGCGCGAGCTGATCGCCAACATCGGTGAGAACATCACGCTCCGTCGCGCCCAGGTCCTTGAGGCCACAGCCAACGGGGTCGTGGGTGCCTACATCCACGGCGGTGGCTCGATCGCGACCTTGGCGGTCCTCGACGCGGACAAGGCCCTCTCTGGCGACGAGCGGGCGCAGACCCTCGCCAAAGACATCGCCATGCACATCGCTGCCTTCGCGCCGGAAGCCATCGACGAGACCCAGCTCCCCGCTGAGGTCGTCGAGAAGGAGCGCGCCGTCCTCATCGCCCAGGCGGAGGAGAGCGGAAAGCCCCGTGAGATCGTTGAGAAGATGATCGACGGCCGCATCAAGAAGTGGATGAAGGACATCTGCCTGATCCACCAAGCCTTCGTTCGAACGGACGACACCACGGTCCTCCAAGAGATCAACGCTCTGGGCAAGGCGCTCGGCGGCTCCGTCAAGGCTACAGCCATGGCGCGCTTCGTCCGCGGTGAAGGCATCGAGAAGAAGTCGTCCAACCTCGCCGAAGAAGTCGCCGCTACCCTCGGCTAGCCCAACCCAAGGGAGTGCGTCATGACCGCCCCGCGCTACCGTCGCATGATGCTCAAGATCTCCGGCGAGGCGCTCGCAGGAGAACAGGGCACCGGCATCTCGCCGGAAATTCTCGCTACCCTCGCTCGTGAGGTGCGCGGCCTCCACGAGCTGGGAGTGGAGATCTCCATCGTCAACGGCGGGGGCAACATCTTCCGAGGCGTCGCCGCCAGTGCACGCGGTATGGACCGCGCGTCAGCCGATTACATGGGCATGCTCGCGACCGTGATCAACGCGCTCGCCCTGCAAGACGCCCTCGAGAAGGCTGGACTGCACACCAGGGTCATGTCGGCCTTCGCCATGCAGGAGGTCGCCGAGCCCTACATCCGTAGGCGGGCCATCCGACACCTCGAGAAGGGGCGCGTGGTCATCTTCGCGGCCGGAACAGGCAACCCCTACTTCACCACCGACATGGCAGCCTGCCTCCGAGCCATGGAGGTGCACGCGCAGGTGATCTGCAAGGCAACACGGGTCGACGGGGTGTACGATGACGACCCGGAGAAGAATCCCAACGCCGTGCTCCTTCCTCGGCTGTCCTACGACGAGGTCCTGAACAAGAACCTCCGCGTCATGGACTCGACGGCTGTCGCGCTGTGCAAGGAGAACGACCTCCCCATCATCGTCTTCAACATGAAAGTGCCCGGCAACATGGAGCGCGTCGCGCGCGGTGAGACGCTCGGCACCATCGTCTCGTCTTCCTGGAACGCTGCGCAGTAGCGCGACGCTTCCTCTCGCTATGGAGCCCACGATGATCGATGACCTATTCACCGACTTGGAGGAGCAGTTCTCCAAGGCACACCGAAACTTGAGCCGCGAACTGTCCACCATCCGTACCGGAAGGGCCAACCCCGCGCTGCTCGACCGCGTCCGGATCGACTACTATGGGACGCCGACCCCCGTCCAACAGCTCGCCAACGTGAAGGTCCCCGAGCCACGCCTACTGCTGATCACACCCTTTGACAGGAGCACCCTCTCCGCCATCGAACGCGCGATCCACCAGAGCGACCTCGGCCTGACCCCGAACAACGACGGCACGGTCTTGCGGATCTCCATCCCGCCGCTGACACGAGACCGACGAGAGGAGCTCGCCAAACAGGCACGCAAGATGGGCGAAGAGGCGAAGATCGCGATCCGCAACGCGCGCCGGGACAGCAACGAGCTGGTCAAGAGCATCCAGAAGGACGGCGACATCAGCGAAGACGAGAGCAGGCGGGCCCAGACACGGGTGCAAGAAGCGACCGACCGAGCCACCACGAAGGTAGACGAGCTGGTGGCCGCTAAAGAGAAGGAGCTCCTGGAGAGCTGAGCGAGCCGCGCGCGTCACCAGCCGAGGTCGCGGTGCTGCTTAACTGACGGTCCGGCGGTGCATGGAGCGCTAAGCGAGCGGCGCGCGTCACCGGACGTTCTGGCAGCGCACGCAATACACCGTGGTACGGCCGCCCTGGGGCGCCGACGCCAACGGGTGGCTGCATCGCGGACACGGTGCATGGGGTCGCCCGTACACCGACATCGCTTGGGGGAGAGGTGAGCCGTGGACGTGGACGAGCGTCAGGCAGTCCAGCGTCTCCAGCTCTGCAATGATCTCATCGACGACCTGGTCGGTGGCTCGGGCTACGCGCTCCCAGTCATGCGGTGAGAGGCCCGCGGGGCGCTCCCAGGGCGAGACGCAGGCCCGCCACAGCAGCTCGGTGGCCACCATGTTGCCTATCCCAACGACCCATCGAGGATCCAGCAGGGTCTCCTTGATGCTGCGCCTCGAAGACTGCAACGTCTTCTGCCACCACGACGCCGACCGCCCCGGCCAACACTCGGGCCCCCACCCGAGGGCGTGCAGGTGAGCGGGCAGCGCAGCGCGCTCGACCACCGTCCAGCGCCCGAGGCGCCTGCGATCCTCAAAGCGCCAGACGTGCTCACCGTCGAATCTCCAAGTCGCGGTCACGTCGGTCTCGCGCTGCGCCGCCCCGGCGAAGACCACGCGCCCAGTCATGCGGGGCTGCCAGATCACGACCTCTTCCTCGAAGGCAAAGATCAAGGCCTTTCCCCGTCGCCCCACGTCGACCAGACGCTGTCCACCGAGCAAGGCGGCGGCTGGGTTTCCATGAGGTCCAGGGCGGACCTCCACCAGGGCGCGCCCGATGGTCGCACGCGCCTTCCGGCACATGAACTCTACCTCACCCAACTCTGGCATGGCTTCTGGTCCACGAGGTGAGCCCGGATCTCACAAGCTCCCAGCATAGATGAACTCTCGGACGCGAGGATGCTCCATCTGCAGCAGCTCCTGGGGCGTCCCGAAGGCGATGATCCTGCCTTGATAGAGCATCGCGACCTTGTGCGAGATGCGGAAGGTAGACGCCATGTCGTGGGACACGATCAGCGCGGTGAGGTCGAAGGTCTCCTGCGCCTCGACGATCATGTCGTTGACATAGGCGGTCATGACGGGGTCCAATCCGGTGGTCGGCTCGTCGAAGATCATCATGTCCGGGTTGGCCACGATCGCCCGAGCTAGCCCGATGCGCTTGCGCTGTCCGCCCGAGACGTCGGAAGGCATCTTCCTGGCGAGGTCGGGAATTCGCAGCTTCTCCAAGACATCCAACACGCGATCGCGGATCTGCTCCTCGGAGAGGGACCGGCCGGGCTGTTCGCGCAGGGGAAAGGCCAGGTTGTCCTGGACGCTCATGGAATCGAAGAGCGCCGCACTCTGGAAGAGCATCCCCATGCGCAGGCGCAAGCGGAGCAGATCGCGCTCTGACAAGGCGCTGAGCTCCTGGCCGAACACAGACACCGAGCCCGCGTCGGCGCGCAGCAGCCCGAGGATGTGCTTCATCATCACGGTCTTGCCGGAACCCGAGCCACCGATCAGGGTCGTAATGCGCCTCGGCTCCACAAAGAAGCTCACGCCGTGCAGAATGGTCCTGCTGCCGAAGGCCTTGACCACATCCCGGACGACGACGAGTGGCGCGATGTCCGGGGTAGGCAGGTCCTCGAAGCGCAAGGCGCCGTGGGCATCATCGGACCCGGCGGGGGCCGGAGTCCCGCGCGTGCCCGGGGTCGCCGCTGCGTCTTCGACATGGGCCAACTCCTGTGGAGCATGGTCCCCGAGACGGCTGCTGGCGATGGCCACAAACGACCGCACCTCTTCACGCTCGCACGCCTTGGTCTCGTCGGGTGTGCCCCAGAAGCTGATGCGCCCTTCGTGCAGCATGGCCAGGTGGTCGGCCAAGCGGAACGCGCTGGCCATGTCATGGCTGATGATCACGCTGGTGAGGTGGAAGCGGCGCTGGACGTCGATCAGGAGGTCGTCGACAAACTCGATCATCACGGGATCCAAGCCCGTGGTTGGCTCGTCGAAGAGCACGCACTCTGGGTTGGTGATGATGGCTCGGGCTAGGCTGACGCGCTTCTTCATGCCACCCGAGAGCTCCGCAGGGAAGAGCTGCGCTGCGTGGGGGATGGCCAAGAGCTCCAGCAGCTCCAGCGCCATCTGCTTGAGCGTAGCGCGCGGCATCGCCGTGTTCTCGACGAGGGGAAACATGACGTTCTCCAGGACCGTCATCGAGTCGAAGAGCGCGTAGTTCTGAAAGAGCGTGGCCGTGCGCTTACGGAGCTGCATCAGTTCGGCACGTGACGCGCGTGCCGTATCGATGCCGAAAGCTACGACACGCCCCTCGTCGGGCATCAGCAACCCGTTCATGAGCTTCAGGAGCACGGACTTGCCGCTGCCCGAACGGCCCAGCACGACCAACGAGGAGCCTGCCTCAACCGTCAGGTCGAGGTTGCTCAACACGCTGTGGCCCCCGAAGCGTTTGCTGACGCCCTCCAGGCGCAGCAGGGGGCCCTGCTCTCGCGTCCAGCGAGACAGCTCGGGAGCGAGCAGGTTGCGGCGTTCTTGGCTGTCCACGGGTGCCAGGAGGACCTCGCCCGGCAGAGGCCGGATTCAGCGACGGGGGGCGGCGGCTCGGATGGCCTCGGACGCCTCCGCCTCGTAGGTGGTGAAGTTCTTGTGGAAGAGATCGGCCAACTTGGACGCGGCGCTCTCGTAGGCGGCGGGGTCCGCCCAGGTGTTCCGCGGCGCGAGAATCTCATCCGGCACGCCAGGGCAGGTCACGGGGACATGGACGCCGAAGATGGCATCGGGCCGTGTGTCGATCTGCTGCAGGGTCCCGTCGTGGATCGCGTCGATGATCGCCCGGGTAAAGCGCAGCTTGATGCGGCTCCCGGCCCCATAGCCACCACCCGACCAACCGGTATTGACCAACCACGCCTGAGCTCCATGCTTGCGCATCTTGTCGGCCAGCATCTCGGCGTACTTGGTGGGATGCCAGACCAGGAAGGCGGCCCCGAAACAAGCAGAGAAGGTCGCCTTGGGCTCGGTGACACCGACCTCAGTCCCCGCGACCTTGGCCGTGTAGCCACTGAGGAAGTGATACATCGCCTGCTCCGGGGTCAGACGACTCACCGGAGGCAACACGCCGAAGGCGTCGCAGGTCAGCAGGATGATGTTCTTCGGGTGACCACCAACGCAGGGGAACTTCGCGTTGTCGATGAACTCGATGGGGTAGGAGCCGCGGGTATTCTCGGTCAGGCTGGTGTTGTTGTAGTCCACGTCGCGGGTCGCCGAGTCATAGACGACATTCTCCAGCACCGACCCGAAACGAATGGCTCGGTAGATCTGCGGCTCTTGTTCTTCGCTCAGGTCGATGACCTTCGCGTAGCACCCGCCCTCGATGTTGAAGACACCTTGCTCCGTCCAGCAGTGCTCGTCGTCACCGATCAGCTTGCGACGGATGTCGGCCGAGAGGGTCGTCTTGCCCGTGCCGGAGAGCCCGAAGAAGAGCGAAACGTCGCCGGCCTCTCCCTCGTTGGCGGAGCAGTGCATCGACAGCACGTCCGCCTTCGGCATCAGGTAGTTCATGATCGTGAACACGCCCTTCTTCATCTCGCCCGCATACTCGGTGCCCAGGATGAGGAACTCACGACGCTCGAAGGAGAGGCTGACGCTGGTGCGTGAGCTCATGCCCTCCGTGAGCTGGTTGGCGGGGAACGCGCCGGCGTTGAAGATCACGAAGTCCGGCGTGCCGAAGTCCGCCAGCTCCTCTTTGGTCGGGCGGATCAGCATGTTGTGCATGAAAAGCGCGTGGTAGGCACGCTCGCAGATGACCCGAATGCGCAGCCGAAAGGCCGGATCCCATCCGGCAAAGCCATCCACGACATAGAGGCGCTTGCGCGTGTTGAGGTAGTCAATGGCGCGCGCACGGTTGATGAGGAACGAACGCTCCTCCAGAGGCACGTTCACGGAGCCCCACCACACGTCCGCCTCGATGCTGTCCTCACGAACGATGCGCTTGTCGTTCGGGCTCCGTCCCGTCTTTACGCCCGACATCGCGACCAACGCGCCGGAGGAGACGATGGCGGACCCGGGCTCGTGCCTCAGCGCCTCCTCGTAGAGCTCCGCGGGGGCGGCGTTGCGAACGATGTCCTCCACGTCGAGGCCATACTCACCGAGATCTATTCCTACTGGCATCTTGTTCACCTCAACCGCAGCCAGCGGGGCCCGCGCCGGCGCTGCGCTCCACGTCCAAACGACTCCCTCAGGGTGCCCTCCACCGCGAGATACACCCCGACCCTCCGCAGCCCTTATCGAAGAGACGCGGCGATGTCTACACACCAACCACACTCTCCGGAGCCCCGCTGCATCATCGGTGATCGGGGGTCGCCTTCCCTCGGTAGAAGGACTTCATCTGCTGAGCCGACGACGACCCGAAGAGCGGCTCGCCGCCGTCGACGCGCAGGGTCGTGCCCGTGATGAAGTGCGCCGCCGGAGAGAGCAAAAAGAGAACCGCAGCGGCGATCTCGCGCGGCGTGCCAAGCCTGCCAGCTGGGATGTTCCCCTCACTCTCGAAGAAGGTCTGCTGAAACTCCGGGGCGTAGTTGTCGATCCCGGAGGACAAGACGACCCCTGGAGCCACGGCGTTCACACGGACCCCAGAGGGAGCCCATTCGAAGGCCAAGGTCTGCGTGAGGTTGGCCACAGCAGCCCGCGCAGCTCCGGTATGCGCCATCATCGGAAATCCGTTCCACATCTGCGCGATGATGCTCACGATCGCCCCCGACTCCTGCGGAAGCATCGCCTGGGATGCCACCGCGCGGGACATCAGGAAGGTCCCTGTGAGGTTGGTCTCGATCACCGCGTCCCAGCCCTTCTTCCGAATCATGACGGCCGGAGACGGGAACTGGCCCCCGCCGTTGTTCACCAGGAGATCCACCCCGCCCCACGCCGCCACCATGGCCCCGACGCAGGCGTCGACGCTCTCCTCATCACGGATGTTGCAGACCTGATGCGCGACCCGCCCGGGGCACTCCATGGCCTCCAGCACCGCGCGACCAGCCAGCAGGTTGTCCTCCTTGCGGCTCGCGATCCAGACATCAGCGCCCAGAAGGCGAAGCTCCTGCGCAATCGCAAGCCCGATACCCGTCCCGCCCCCAGTGACCAGCGCCCTCTGCCCGGCGAAGAGCCCCGCCCGAAAAATCGATTCATCACGCATCATGTCCCTCCATCTGCGCCGCCAGAGGCGCACAATGAAGGCGGGCAGCAACGATCTGTCAAGGCGGGAGGCGGGAGGCCGGAGGCGGGAGGCCGGAGGCCGGAGGCCGGAGGTGGGAGGCCGGAGGCCGGAGGCCGGAGGCGGGAGGCCGGAGGCGGGAGGCCGGAGGTGGGAGGCGGGAGGTGGGTAAGAGGTTGACCAAGGGGCGCATCGTGCGCAGACGCGCTGCGCGGGCTGCGCCCGCGCAGAAACACTTGTGGAACGCCCCGGAGATCCTCATGACGCAGCCCCCAGCCAGCGCCGACACCTCAGGCTACCGCGTCGAAGTCGAGAGCTTCTTCGAGGCCCACGCGTCCGCACCGGCAGCAGGACGGTGGGTCTTTCGCTACCAGATCACCATTCGCAACATCTCCGGCCGGGAAGCGCAGCTCTTGCGGCGCCACTGGGTCATCACGGACGCCGAGGGCAAGGTGGTGGAGGTCGAAGGGGAGGGTGTGGTCGGGCATCAGCCAACGCTGAGCCGAGGCCAGGCATTCGCCTACGAGAGCTTCTGCCCGCTGGAGACACCCTTTGGGTGGATGCGCGGCACCTACGTGATGCGGGACGAGCGCGGGGACCTCTTCTCGATCGATATCCCGCTCTTCGGTCTTCAGCAACCGAACGCCGTGCACTGACCGGCGTCACGCAGAGGCGTGCACTGACCGGCGTGCACTGACCGGCGTCACGCAGAGGCACGTTGGGACACGCCAGCGTGTGCCCCTTCATGGCACGGAGCCCGGTGAGGCTCAGCGCGCGAAGGCCGCCTCCAAGAGCTGGGCGTTCTCGTAGCGGTGGGCCGCCGGAGAACCCGTTGCTGGGCTGGCGCTCTCCGCGCGCGCGACACACTGGAGGGGCAACCCGTCCCCGAACATCGCCGTCAAGCGCGCTTTGATGAAGTACCACGCCCCCATGTTCCACGGCTCGTCCTGCACCCACACGAGCTGGGTGCCAGCCCTGTAGGGGCGCAGCGCACGTGCTACGACATCGCTCTGCAGGGGGTAGAGCTGCTCGAAACGGATGACGTGAACGTCGTCGGCACCGCGCTTCGCGCGCTCGTCGATGAGATCGTAGTAGATGCGCCCCGAGCAGAGCAGGACGCGGCGTGCCCTCGCCGCCGGTGCCCCGCCCTGGTCTTCGATGACGCGCTGGAAGGTACCCTGCTCCAAGTCTCGGAGCGTGGAGACGGCGCCCTTGTGCCGCAGGAGGCTCTTGGGGGTCATGACAACCAGCGGCTTGCGCCAAGGGCGCAGTAGCTGGCGACGGAGCAGGTGGAAGAACTGCGCAGGCGTGGTGCAGTCGCACACCTGCATGTTGTCTTCCGCGCAGAGCTGCAGGAAACGACCAAGGCGCGCGTAGGAGTGCTCCGGTCCCTGGCCTTCGAACCCGTGGGGCAGCAGCATCGTCAGCCCGGTCAAGCGACCCCACTTGTCCTCGCCAGAGGCGATGAACTGGTCCACGATGACCTGCGCCCCGTTCACGAAGTCGCCGAACTGGGCCTCCCACAACACCAAGGCCTGCGGCGCCTCGAGAGAGTAGCCGTACTCGAAGCCCAAGCACGCCGCCTCCGACAGGGGGCTGTCGTAGACTTGGAAGAGCGCGCGCCGCTGCTCCACGAGTGAGTAGGGAGTCCAGCGCGCACCGGTCCGGGTGTCCACCACGTACGCGTGGCGATGGCTAAAGGTGCCCCGCCGCGCATCCTGTCCGGTCAGCCGCACGGGGTGACCCTCAGCCACCAGGCTGGCGTAGGCGAGCGCCTCACCGACGCCCCAATCGAAGGGCTGGTCCGGATCGAGGGCCTTGCGTCGCTGCTCAAAGAGCTTCGCGAGTTTCGGGTGAGCGTGCACGGTCGGCGGCAGTGACGTCAGACGATCGAGCCATCCCTGCAGGCGCTCCAGGGACACGCGGGTGTCGATGTCCATGGTCACGTCTTCGTCCCCGCCGACGTAGCCGGTCCACAGCGGCCCAGCCGGCACCATGGTGGCCGTCCGCCCCTCGGCCCGAGATTCCTGCAGCGCACGCAGCATTCGCTCGCGACGCTCCTGGATCATCGACTCGGCCTCACCCGCGCTGATGACTCCCCGCTCCACGAGGTTCTCGGCGACCATGTTCCGCAAGCTGGGACGCTGGTCGATGACCTCGTACATGAGCGGCTGCGTGAAGCGCGGCTCATCCCCCTCGTTATGGCCGTAGCGTCGGTAGCCAACGAGATCGATGCAGACGTCACGTCCAAAGCGCTGTCGGTATCGAATGGCCAGGTCGGCGACACGCAGGACTTCGTCCACGTCCTCCGCGTTGACGTGAAACACCGGGACGCGCAGGAAGGTCATCGCGTCCGTCGCATAGCGACTCGAGCGCGAATCCCCGGGTGAGGTCGTGAAGCCGACCTGGTTGTTCAGCACGATGTGCACCGTCCCGCCGACGCGGTACCCTTGCAACTCCGCCAGGTTCAACGTCTCGGTGACAATGCCTTGGCCGATGAAGGCGGCATCGCCGTGAACGCAGATGGGCAGGGCCACGGCGCCATCGGCCGCTCCCTCGCGGTCGAGAATCGCACGCACGCGCCCCATGACCACCGGATTCACGAACTCCAGGTGGCTGGGGTTGAAGCAGAGCGCGACGTCCACAGCGCCGCCGAGGTGGCCTTCATGTTGCGTACGATAGCCCAGGTGATACTTGACGTCCCCCCGGCCGATGTTGCGCTCCGCCTCAGAGTCGTTGAAAGCCAGAAAGAGATCGCTGAGCCCCTTCTGGAGGATGTTCACCAGGACGTTCAAGCGCCCGCGGTGCGCCATCCCGATGACGGCGTGGCGCACCCCCTCCGCAGCAGCCAAGTCCAGCATGTGGTGCAGCATGGGGATGAAGGACTCGAGCCCTTCCAGCGAGAAGCGCTTGGCCCCGAGGTACTGCTGGTGCAAGAAGGCCTCAAGCTGCTCAGCGTCTGTGAGGCGGCGCAATATCCATTGAAGCTGGTCCGCGCGCAGCGCGTGCCGCTCCGCTGGTTCCTCCCAGTTGTCGAGGAGCCACTGGCGCTCCTGATCGTCTTCGACCTGCATCAGCTCCACGCCTGCAGACCCACAATAGAGGGTCCGCATCCGCTCGTAGAGGGCGGCCGGGGTGGTGCGCTCCATCCCACGCACATCCGTCTGTACCTCGACGTGCATGTCGGCGTTGGAGATACCGAAGTCTTCAAGGGTCCAGTCAAGTGCGCTCGCTCCGCTGAGGTGCAGAGGATCGACTTTGGCGTACACATGCCCGCGCGACCGGAACGCCGTCACCATGCGGCTGCAGCGCCAGGCAAGCTCGGCTTGACGTGTCCGCTCCACCTCGCCGCTTCCGGCCCCCCCCTGTGGCCCCCCCGCCCCAGCGGCGGCATCCGCCAAGCGGTGCTGCTCCTCGGGGCTCAATCCATCGAAAAACACCCGCCACTCAGAATCCACGGCCTGCGGATGCTCTCGGTAGCGCCGGTACTGCTCTTCTACCAAGGCCTGATTGACGCCAAAGTCTTGATGGGTCATGGCTGTCTTGTCACGGGGTGGAGGCCACGTACACGGCAGGGCTGCGAGGAGGGGAGACGTGCCGGAGGTGGACGAGACCGGTGAGGATGGTTGCCCCCCTTGAACACGGCGCCGGGTTCTCTTCACTCATCGTGGGCGCTAGCATGACCGGAGGCGAAACGGGGCTGTGGTAGCGGAGCCTCTCCCCGCTACCCCAAGGCTGCCCGTAGGGTATTCCTCTCCACAGGGGCGTCAAGCCCCATTTGCCTGCGCAGACGCCCACGCTTCGCCTCCCCCAGCAGGACACCCCCGCTTCCCCCGAACCGCTGTGAGCAATCCCCCTACCCTCCTCCGGACACTTCTCCTCCATGGGCGCGGCCCGGCACCGCAGGCGCGCCGCCTCATCCGCGCTGGCGAGGTGACCCTGGACGGGGAGCCCGTCCTGCGAGCTGCCCACCCCTGCACTGACCCTACCCGGGTGCGCGTCCGCGGCGAAGCTCTGCCTCCAGCGAGGCCGGTGGCTCTCTGGCTCATGCACAAGCCCAAGGGTCACGTGTGTGGCCGGTCAGACCCCGAAGGCCGCCCCCACCTCGGCGTCTACCTGCCCGCTGGCAGCGAGGACCTGCGTCACATCGGCCGCCTCGACTTCAACACGACGGGCCTCTTGCTCTGGGCCAACCACCCCGGCCTGCAGCGTTGGCTCCTCGCCCCGCAGCACCACATCCCCAAGACGTATCGCGTCAAACTCCGCGACCTGCTCGAGCCCGACGACCCACGGCTCCGTCGGCTCAGCGACGGCAGCCTGACCCTCGACGGTCGACCCTTGCAGCCCTGCCCGGTCGCCTGGGAGACCCATCGGACACGGGCGACATGGATTCGCATCGTGCTGACCGAAGGCCGGCATCGCCAGATCCGTCGTATGTGCGCCCGTGTTGGCCTGCAGATCGTCAAGCTTGAGCGCGTCGCCATCGCTTCCCTCGTGCTGCCCACCGATCTGACGCCGCGCCAGATCCGTCCTGCAGACGCGGACGCCTGGCGCGCGCTCTTCACGCCCTGGCCGCAGCTCGCGGATCTCGCCGAGCCCTTCGCCCGAGGTGCGCTGTCCCTGCCGGCCTTCGATCGCGTGCTCAGCGCGACCGACGCGGCCCCAGAAGGCTTGGCCCGCGCAATCCCCTGAAGCGACGCTGCACGCTCACGCTCACCCCGCAGCGTCGACCCGCTCAGACCCAGGCGCCACTGTGGGAGAGCCGAACGCCAGCTTCGGTCAGCACGCCCCACAGCGGCTGACGCGGCTCCCCCCCCGGCGGCCCTGGGCAAGTGACGACAGCGTCCAGCACCACGGTCACTGCCAGGGATCTGCACCGAGCCTCCAGCGCTGTACCGAACACGAGCTGATCGAGACACATCCCGCACAAGATCAGCTCGGAAGCACGGAGGGACAGGAGGTAGGCTTCGATGTCAGGCTCCGTCGCGTCGTAGATCGAGGGCGGCCGAGAGACCCCGCCGTTCCACCCCTGCCCCGCCTCCCGCCAAAAGCGGGGCGGCGGCGCGAGCCCACGACATGCCAGGCGCTCCAGCAGGATGCTGCCAGGATCAGCGGAGGACCGGTCGTCCAATCTCTGCTCGACCCACACCGCGTGAGGCAAGCGCGACATCACCCGAAGGGCTCCCTCGATGGCGCGCTCCCATTGGCTCGGCGATATCGTGCGGCCTACCCCGAGCCGCCACGACGCATCGAAGTCCATGAGCACTAGCACCTGCATGGCCGCTCCTCCTCTGTGCGCCCCCGCAGCTCTCGTCACTCTACGCGTCCGCCGCACACTTCGCCAGCGTCACGTAGAGAGGCCCGTCGCACGCAGGGTAGAACGCATGGGACGCCGATCCCTTCACGCCAGAACCACGCGCGAGAGCGAGCGCCCGCCGAGCGACAATGCTGCACGACAACGCGGAGCGGCCCATGGACCAGCGCCGACGCAACCCGAGACCCACGCTAGAGCAGCTCGACCTGCAGAGCTCGCGTCGAGGGCTCAGGGAGCCAACGAGGCGCGCTGTCGCTCGCCATCTTCACTTGCCGCTCGGCGTCTCCACGGGCGGCCACGACGACCCCCTCGCCCTCCAACCCAAGCCCCCACGAGGCCAAGTTTCGCAGTCGCTCCGGATCTTGGTCGAAGACCCGCACAACACGAAAGCGCTGTCCGGGCTGCAGCTCCGCCAGACGAGGCCCCTCGGAGCGGACCAAGTCACCGTCCGCGGTGGGAATCGGATCTCCGTGGGGGTCCACCTGAGGATAGCCCAAAAAAGCATCCATGCGCGCCGCGAGCTTGTCACTCACGGCGTGCTCCAAGAGCTCCGCCTCGTCATGCACTTCGTCCCAGCCGAGCCCAAGGGTGCGCACAAGAAACTCCTCGAGGAGACGATGGACACGCACGACGCGCAAGGCTTCAAGGCGGCCCGTGCCTGTCAAGGTCACCCCATGATAGGGACGGTAGTCGACCAGCCCTGCCTCCGCGAGGCTCTGCATCATGTTCGTCGCTGACGGGAGGCTCACCTCCAAACGCTCCGCGAGCTGCTTTGTCTTGACCCACCCCTCCTGCCGCTGGCTCAGGTGGAAAATCGCCTTGAGGTAGTTCTCTACAGAGGGGCTAGGCATCACCGGTCTCCTGGTCTCGCTGACCGACGCAGCGACAGCCTCCTCGCCACAGGGAGAGACCTCGCCTACCACGGTGTCGCGCACGATCCAGGACTACCCTAGCACGGCATCGGCGGCGTTGACCACCGGCTGTGACCAGGGCTTGGGAAGCGCATAGAGCAGGAGGGCGACACAGACCACCATCCCTGCCGTAGACACATCCCACCAGAGCGCGAGCACCACCCCAGCTAACGTAGCCAGCGTCGACCAACCCAGTGCCGCGAGGATGAGCCCCGCCCACGAGGTCGCGTGCTGGTGCGCCGTAGCAGCAGGCAGCACGACGAGAGCCAAGACCAAGACAACACCCACGGCTTCAAAGGAGGCGGCGATGGCCACAGCCGTCAAGACCATCCAGCCCTGGTCGTAGGCCCGTGTCGGCAGCCCCATGACGCGGGCACCGAGAGGATCGAAGAGGGCCAGACAGAAGCCCGCCCCACCAAGCACGTAGCCCCCAAGGGCCAACAACAACGCACTCCCCATGAGCAGGAAGGAGGCATCACGCACGCCCATCATGTCTCCGAAGAGCAGGCAAGAGAGGCTGAGGTGGGCGTCACGCCCTAGGGTCGAGACCAACACGACACCAAGCGCGAAAAGGCCGGTGAACGCGACACCAATCGCCGCATCCGAGCGCACCCCACGCCGCGCGCTTAGCCGGTCCACCAACAACACCGTCACCCACCCGGTCAGCGCCACGCCCCCCACCAACACCCAGCCGCCCAGCTGCGCGCTCACAAGATACGCCAAGACGATCCCAGGCAGCGCTGTGTGAGCCAGCGCGTCTGCCACCATGCTCCGGCGACGCAGGTAGAGCGGAACACCGACGAGCGCGCACAACCACGCGCTCAGCAGCGCTGCGGCCAGCATGCGCCAGAACCACGGCTCGTAGATGTCAGCCAACATGGGATGGCTCCTGTCCTTGGACCGGCACCGGAGAGCTGCCACCCCGAGAGGTCCTCCCCGTCCACCACCACAACCCAGCGAAGAGCACACTCGCCGCGATCACCATCGCCGGCCCTGTCGCCACGCCCGCCCACCGAATCGACGCCCAGGCACCAGCGAGCGCTGCCAGCGCTCCCAGGGCGACCGAGGCCACGAGGGTCGCGCGCCACCGCCACCGAAGCAGCAGCGCTGCCTGTGCGGGCAGCACCAGCATGGCGGCCACCAGCACCACGCCGACCATCGGGAGGCTCACCACGACCGCGAGCGCGACCACCAGCAAGAGCAACCCCTCCAGGCGCTGCACTGGCAAGCCGATCACCCGCGCGTAGCTCGGGTCAAAGAGGGCGAGCGCCAAGGGGCGGTGACAGAGAGCGACCGCCGCTATGCACACCATGACCATCCCTAAGGTACCCCAGGCCTGGGCCTCGGTGACCGCCGCCGCGTTGCCAAAGAGCATGTCCTGGACTGCAGAAGGTCCGTGGCCGGCGCGCTGACCGCGTGACCAAAGCACAGCACCCAGCCCGAAGGAGCCAGCCAACACGATCGCCATCGACGCATCGGCGCGATCCTTCGCGCGACGCGACATCCACGCCAGGACCACAACAGCCGCCAGCGCCGACACCCAGGCCGCCGGGAGGTACCACCACCAGGCGAGGGCCCCCGCTCCCCACCAGAGCGCGGCGATGCCAGGCAAGGCAGCATGACCCAGGACATCACCCAAGAGGCTCCACCGCCTCAGGACCAGGTACACCCCCAGGTAAGCGCAAAGCACACCTACCAAGACGGCGGTCAGCGACGACCAGAGCGTGAACGGGTAGTCCCGAAAGACACCCCAGCCCACCCCCAGAAACGCGCCTGCTCCAGCCCACGCGCTCACGGCGTGCCCGCCGCATGATCCCGCCAGTCCACGCCGTAAGTCTCCGCGAGCGCCTCCAGCGTCAACGTTGGCCGCGGCGCTCCCAGGCCTCGGACACGGCGATTCAAGAGCAGCACCCTGCTCGCGTGGCGCCTTACGGCCTCCACCCCATGATGCACCACGAGCGAGGCTCCCCCTGCCGCTCGGTGCGCCTCCAAAATCTGCCACACCAAACCCTCGGTCGCCGCGTCAACCCCGGTCATCGGCTCATCCAACACGAAGATCTCTGGGCGTTGCGCGAGCGCCCGTGCCAGGAATACGCGCTGTTGCTGACCACCCGAGAGGTCAGAGATCATCCGAGAAGCCAGAGACGACATGCCGACATCCGCAAGCGCCTGGTCCACGACCGCACCATCCTCACGCGACGCGGAGCGCCACCACGGGCGATGGACGACCCTGCCCTGCAGCACAACATCTCGGACCGTCACAGGGAAGTCCCAGTCCACCGCTGAGCGCTGCGGAACAAAGGCCACACGCCGACGCGCAACGGAAAAGGGCTGACCACCAAAACGGACGTCTCCCTCCACGCCCGTGTCCAGAAGACCCAAGAGGGCCTGCAGCAAGGTCGTCTTGCCAGCCCCGTTGGGTCCGACGACCCCCATCAGGTCCCCCGCCCGAAGCTGGAACGTCACCTCCTCGAGCACCACGCGGCCCCCGAGCACCACCGAGAGCCCTCGCACGGAGAGCAGCGGCGCGCTTACGTCACCCTCGGACGAGGGCGCCACCCCCTCAGCGCTCGAGGTCGCCTCACTCCCTCGCCCCCTGTCACCCTGCCCCGCTGGTCGCATCGCTCCCTCTCTCTCGCTCGACATGGACAGACGACCGCTCACCCAACACACCTGGAGACCTACGAGGGGGGCCCATCCGGCAACGCCAAGGGGCCACGGCGAGGCGACGCGAAGGGGAAGGGCGCGTAGTGCCCCCCTAGCCCCTCGACGATCTGCCGGACGTTCTCCATCACCATCGCGACATAGGTCTCCGCAGGCCCTCCGGGCGGACCCAGGCTGTCGGACCAGAGGGGTCCCGCGAGGCGTGCACCCGTCTCGCGCGCCACTTGCCGAAGGAGCGCGTCCGAGAGCGTGCTCTCGGAGAACACAACCGGGACAGCGCGCTCACGTACCAAGGCGATCACCTCGATCACGTCCCGCTGGCTCGCTTCCTGCTCCGTGGACACGCCGAGCACGGACGCGACCGGGATAGCGTAGGCCTCACCGAAGTAGCGAAAGGCGTCATGGCTGGTGACGAGCACGCGCTGGCCCTCTGGGATGGTAGCCATCCGCTCTCTGACCCAAGCGTCGAGCCCGGTCAGGAGGGTCGTGTAGCGCGTCGCTCGCGCTCGGATGATCGCCCCCTCGGCGCTCTCCGACCCAAAGAGATCGACGAGACCCTCCTCGACCCGACCGACCGCCTGACGCCACAAGCCAACGTCCATCCACACGTGAGGATCGGGCACCCGCTCGCGAGGGTCGTAGAGGGGCTGCATCCCCTGGGACACGACCACATGGCGCACGCCCCTCCCAGCCTGCGACACCAGGCGATCGACCCAGCCCTCCAGGCCCAGCCCGTGGGTCAGGACGAGCTGCGCCGACGCGATGGCCCGCGCGTCCGAAGGCACAGGCTGGTACTCATGCGGATCGACGCCTACCCCTACGAGGGTGCGCAGATCGACAAGGTCCCCGGCCAGCTGCACGGCGAGGTCTTCCAAGAGGGTCGTCGTCACGACGACGCGTGGACGCTCCCCCTGTCGGTCCTTGGGCGAGCACCCGCCGAGGACGGCAAGGGAGGCAAGGGAGGCGAGCGTAGCGACAGTGGCGAGGGTGAGCGTAGCGAAGAGGCGTCGGCGCAAGGAGACCTCCCAGCGAGGAAGTTAGGCGAGGCAAACAATAACCCCCATGTCACCACAACGCAACCCCCACCCTGCACCCTGGGCAGTCCACAAGGAGCTTGACCCAGCCCGCTTCCTTTGGCATGCACAGCCGCCTGAGCGCGGGCTTAGCTCAGTTGGCAGAGCGGCAGCTTCCCAAGCTGCAGGTCGCCGGTTCGATCCCGGTAGCCCGCTCCTGATGAAGTATCTGAACTCATAGGGTTTCCTGGGGATGGGTCCTCGCCGGATCCTATACCATCTGGGCCCGGCCGCGAAGTTCCACTACCGGGACCCTCTACCACGCGGGCCCGGGCGCACGTCGCCACTACCGGGACCCTCTACCACGCGGGCCCGGGCGCACTTCGCCACTACCGGGAACCTCTGCTAGGGCGACCGCTACGCGCCTCGCCCATAGCAGGACCCAAGACCATGGGGACCGGTGCTCAGCGCTGATCGCAAGGTGTTGGAGCGTCGGCGCACCACACGGAAGCCGGCGACTACGTCGGGGCTCCTAGGCGCACGAGGCGGACACGGAGATCGGGGAAGTATTCGCCGACGACCTCGTGCAAGCGCTCGAAAATGGCTCGTGCTTGCGCGGGTTGATCGAGGGCCTCCCACGCGAGGCCCTCGACGTAGCGGACCAAGGCGAGGTCCTCGTCACCCAGGAGATCGCTGTCACCGAGGCTGCCCAGCATCCCAAGCGCGTCATAGAAGAGGCCCATCTCGATGTGGCAGAGCGCGGACTCGAAGGTCGCGGCCTCCGGGTAGTCCCCCTCTCGCGCCATCTCGAGCGTCATCATGGCCTCCATGCCCCGACCCTCGCGACGCGCGCGGATGGCTCCAGCGAGCGCGGAGTCGGGTTCCATGGCCAACACGTCATCCGAAGGCGTGAACTGCAACACCACGAGCGGCGAGACCTTCCCAACAGGCGCCGACGCAGGATCGAGGGCTGGCGGCGCCGGTGGCGGGGACCCGGTTGCCGCTCGTGAAGGGCTGGCGGCAGGCAGCGCCTCCCCTTGACGCGCAGCGACGTCCGCGCTCGTTGTATCCGCGCTCGTGGCGTCCTCGTCATCGAAGTCAGCGAAGAGGTCCAGGAGCTCTTCCTCCGCGCTCTCGCTGCTAGGCGCCTGCGCGGGCGGTGCGGGCGGGAGCGGCGCTGGGAGCGGGGACGTGTCGCGGGAGGACGCAGGAGCGGATGGCTCACCTTGGTCATCGAGGAAGTGCGCCAGTGGATCGTCGTCGCTGGTGTCGTCGAGGTCCGGGCCAAGCGCGTCGTCCTCGTGGGCGTCCTCAAGGTCGAGGAGTTCTATGTCCAGCTCCTCCACATGCTCTCCTCCTTCCAGGCGGGCGGCGAGGTCACCTCGGTCCTCGTCGAGCGCAGCGGAGAGCTGCTCGAGCGCCGAGGCGATGAGCTCGGCGTGCATCGGAAAGTCTGCCATGAGGGGCAAGAGCATGGCGTGCGCCTGGTCCAGCTCGCCCTCCTGCATCTTGGCGTCCACCTCGGCCAGCGCTAACGCCAGGTCCGGTGGGATGTGCATGGCCGCCGTGGGGACGTCATGGTGGTCCTCAACGTGGGCGTCTTCGATCTCGCGCTGTCGCCGTTGGACGCGGTCTTCCAGCAGGATCCCTTCGATGCCGTCGGCCGCGACCCGCTCGTGTGCCTTGGCGAAGGGATCGTCGGGCACCAACTGCGCGGCGTCATGCACGAGGGTCCGGGCGTCCTCGAGGCGTCCGGCGCGTACGTAGAGTTTGGCGAGGCTGAGGGCCGCACGCGCGGCGCTGTCGGCCTCAGCGGGCTGAGCGCGGAGCACGTCCCAGCGGCGTTCCCACACCAAGGGCAGCTCCGGGGCCAAGGCCTCGGCCTCGTCGATCTTGGCGGACGCCTTCGCGAGCAGGTCGTAGCGGCGGAACACCTCGGCTTCCTCCAGCACCGCCTGGACCCGGGCCAAGACGTCCGGCGCGAGATCGGGCAAGGGCGCGACGATGGCGCGCTCCTGCGTTGTGCGGCGCCGGAGGCCTTTGACGCGGAACGCCAGGGCGCGCGCTAGCTCGTCATCTCCCCGCTGCAGTGCCTGCCGGGCCTGTTCGACAACCCATCGTTCCGCGGCCTGGTTGCCTTCGCTGTGGCGCCGGACCTCGATCAAAACGTCCACGGCGCGGAGGTCGCTAGGGTCACCGTCCAAGCGCGCTTGCATCAAGCGCTCAGCCTCGGTGTGGCGGTTGAGCAGGAGCAAGGCACGTGCGCGCAGGAAGGGGAGCGCCGCGTCGTCGGGCACGAGCGACTGGAGTCGCTCAGCGACTTGGAGCGCAGCCTCCCCCCGTCCTGCGCTCAAGAAGGCGTGACCCGCCTTCTGCAGGATGTCGGCGACCTCATCGAGCTTCCCGTCCAGCGCAAGGGCGTCCGCCAGGCGGAGGGGATGGCGCTCCTGGGTGGGCTCCAGCTCCGCGAGGCTCTGCAGCGCGCGGACCCGGTTCATCACCTCGCCTCGGGAGGCTGCGATCGACACGACCTCTTCGTACTGGCGCTTGGCGTCACCCTGGAGGCCGACCTGTTCATAGAGCAGCGCCAGTTCCATGGCCAAGGGCAGGTCTTGGGGCGCAAGCTTCCGCATCTGCTTGAACACGCCCATGGCTTTCAGGAGAAAGCCTTCGGTCAGGTAGTGTTGTGCGGCACGTCGGTAGTGGTCGAGCGCTTCCTGGTTCTTGCCGATGCGGCTCTCGAGGTCGCCGAGCCGCAAGAGCAGACGGATGTCGGTGGGGTCAGCCGCGAGGAGCTTCAGGTACTCCTGGATGGCCTTGTCATACTGCCCTTTCTGAAAGAACTTCTGGGCATTGGCTGCGACGCGTTGACGATCCACGGGTGCGTCCGAGGGGGTAAGAGGGCTAGGAGGGGACCATGCGCAGGCGCTTAACCTACTTGTAACCTACTTGTTGACTCGCTCGACGAACTCACCGGTGCGGGTGTCGACGCGAACGACCTCGTTTTCCTTGATGTAGAGGGGAACGAGGATGACGTGCCCCGTCTGGAGGGTGGCTTGTTTGCTGCCGCCCTGCGCGGTGTCCCCCTTCACGCCTGGGTCGGTTTGGATGATCTCCAGCTCGACGAAGGTGGGGAGGTCGATGGAGATCGCCTTCCCGCGGTAGAAGAGGATCGTGGCCTGGAGGTTGTCGATCAGGTAGGGCAGGGCTTCTTCGGCCTGATCGCGGGTGAGGCTGATCTGCTCATAGTTGCTGGTGTCCATGAAGACGTAGCCGTCCCCTTCCTGGTAGAGGAAGGTCATGTCACGCTGCTGGAGGTCGGGCACATCGACCTTGTCGCCGGAGCGGAAGTTGCGCTCCAGGACCCGTCCCGAGAGCAGGCTCTTCATGCGCGTCTTGACGATCGCGACGCCCTTGCCTGGCTTGACGTGTTGGGCTTCGAGGATGATGTAGGGCTCACCCTCCATCTCGATTTTGAGGTTCTTACGGAAGTCGGTGGTGTCGTATTGGGGCATCGGTCTGGGTTTGGTGACGAGGGAGGAGAGGTTCAGCCCGCTGGGGCAGAGGTCTGCGGGCGCTGCTTACTTCACGCTTTCTTCCTCGGCAAGGCTCTGACCGACCCCGAGGTGTGCGGCGACATGACGGAGCGCGGCCCAATACCCGAGGGCCCCCAGGCCGGCGACGACGCCCAGCGCCCCCGCGGCGAGGTGCGAGTGGTGTCGGAAGGGCTCCCGCGCGTACACGTTGGACAGGTGCACCTCGACGTAGGGCAGCGCGACCCCGGCCAGCGCGTCACGAAGCGCGAGGCTCGTGTGGCTCCACGCGCCAGCGTTGATGACGATCGCGGCGACGCCCCGCCCGGGGGCGGCGCCCACATGGTCCAGCAGCGCGCCTTCGTGGTTGGTCTGGAAGCACGAGACCCTGAGCTGCAGGGCCTCGGCCCAGCGCTCACACTGACGCTCCAGCGCGGCGAGCGTCATCGCGCCGTAGAGCGCGGGCTCTCTGCTGCCGAGGAGCTGAAGGTTGGGGCCGTGGAGGAGATCGACGCGGGTGGACGACACTGCGCATCTCGTGGAAGTGTAGATGTGGGCAGGGGAACGCTGTCGGAGGAGCGCAGATGGGCCGGTCGGCCGGCTTGACACCCCCTGCCGCTTCGGTAGGCTCCCTGCGCCTCGCGCCTAGCGTCGCACGGACTTGCCGGGCGAGCAACCTTGTCGTGACCGCCTCTGCCTCAGACTGCATGACTTCCGACGACACAGCCCCCACCGCTGCTCGCTTCTCCTGGGCCCACGCGCCCGGCCTGGCGTGCCTGCTCTTCCTGGTCCTCGGTGTACCTCTGAGCCGTTTCGGGCTCTGGGAGCCGGGCGAGGCTGGACTCCTGCGTGCGATCGTCGGCGGGGAGGGTGCGTGGCTGGCCCCCGTCCTCGATGGCACGACTCTCTATCGGCCGTGGCTGCAGTGGATCGGCATGCGCGCGGGCTTGGCCCTTAGCGGCGAGGCCACCGGCATACGTCTCTTTGGCATGTTGGCCCTGGTGATCGGCCTCGTAGCCCTCTGGAGGGCCCTGACGAGCGCTGTGGGGATCTCGCGCGCGACTTGGGCGACAGCTGCAGCGGCAGCGACGCCGCTGGTGTTCTTGGCTGCCCACCACGCAAACCACCTGGCTTTCCCGGTCGCTACGCTCACCTTGGCCTTCGCGCTCGTGTTTGTCGGGCTGCGGCAGAACACGGTCTCTCCCCTGATCGGCACGATGCTCGGAGGGAGCGCGGCGCTGACCTTGTGGGGTGGGGGAGCCCTCGCTTTGGGGACTCTCCTCTACAGCTTGGCGATCGTTGCGCTCGCTACCCGCAACGAGCGCCCCCGCGAGGGGCTCGTCGGGGGGCGATCCTTGGCCGCCCTGGGGACCCTCGTGTGCGTCGCGTTGGTCGCGGTGGTTGCGTTGCGGGGTGGCGCGTTGTGGCTGGAGAGCCTCGCTGTCATCGCGCTCACCGTCCTACCCGCCACTCTCTTGCTGTGGAGCTTGCCGGGGAGCGCGTTGAGCGGGCTCTTGCAGGGGCGCGGTGGGTGGGCGACGGCCATGACCTTCTGCCTGACGGCAGGTGGCGGGCTGCTGGTAGCGCTGAGCGACCTCGGTGCTGCGCACACGTTGCGCTCGCTGCTCTTCTTCACCCCTCTGCAGGAGAGCGCGCTGCCCGCACAGGTGCCCTTCGACGTGACGCTCCGCGTGGCGGCGTTCAGCGCCTACCCTCTGGTGGCCTTCGCCCCACTCGCCTTCGCTTGGGCCCTCCAGCGTCGGGGCGAAGCCACCGCGACTCGGAGCGCGCTGCTCCTGTTGGTGGCCTGGAGCGCCGTGTCCTTCCTGATCTATGGCTGGGGCGCGAGCTTTGTCCGCGTGCCCGTGAGCCCGCTGGCCGTCCCTGTCGTCGTGCTGACGGCGCTGGCGTTGACGGACGGAGCTTGGTGGCGCCGCCTGCGGGCAGAGCCTGCGCTCTCGGGAACCCTCGGGCTGACCTGCCTCTTCCTCTTCGTGATGATGACGCGGGATGTGAAGGGATACCACAACATGGACGTCGGACGTCCAGGGCCCCACGTTGTGCTGGAGACCCTGCTGCTGGACGGCGCCAGTACCTTCCCGAAGACCTTCGTCTTCCCGTGGATGACTGGATTCCTCCTGTTCTGGGCCCTCGCCTTCGTGGCGCTCTTCCTGTCTCCCCTCAGGCAGCTAGAGGGGCTCGCAAGTACCATGCGTGGCGCGGATTCGACCCAGGGCGGGCGCCTCGGCCGCTGGGCGAGGCGGGCCACGGCGGCCCTCGGCGGGCTCGCCTTGCGTCTGGCCATCTCCCCGGCGCAGGCTGTGCGGGACACGCTCCTGCGCCTGATGCCGCCGCAAGGGTGGGCGGCTGCCCTCTTCCTGGGCAGCGCGCTGGCGTGGGGCGCCGTGCTGTCCATCCGAGACCTGCCGCGCGCGACCCCCTACTTCTCGCAATCCGTGGTATGGTCCACCTTCGTGACCTTTGCCGGTCCGGACGCCCCCCTCCACACCACCGGGCTGCCGCATCGTGAGCGTGGGTACTACCTGGGCAGTGAGCGCGTGGTCGAGACCGAGAGCATGGCCGCCTTGGCGGAGCTCTTCTGCGCGGAGGACCGGCGCTTCGCGGTGCTACGTGGGAAGGACCTTCCCGCCTTCCATCAGGCAGTGCGCCGACTGGCGGCTCAGGAAAGGGACTGTGGACCGGACGCGCGGCCTTACCTCCTGGACGCCTCGGCGACCCGTTACGCGCTCGTCAGCAACCGCCTTCCGGACACCCCGGGCTTCGTGGAGCGCAACCCCATCGCGGACAACCTCTTCGTCGAAGCGGACATCCCCGGGGACGCTACGCGGCCTGAGGAGCGGATCGAGGCAGACGGACGCCTGCGCCTCGTCGCGTCCCGAATCACGCCCTCGACGGTCTCGCGGGGCGAGGTGATGGTAGAGGTGTGGTGGGAGGTGCTGCGGCCGCTGACCGGCGACTGGGAGGTCTTTATTCACGCTGACACGCGCGGAAATCGTATCAATGGCGACCACGCGCCCGTGGGCGGCGCCTTCCCGCTCCGCTTCTGGAGCGTCGGAGAGATCGTGCGCGACGCGTACCCTCTGCCGATCAGCCGGACCGCTCGCGCGGGTGTCTATACGGTCCACTACGGCTTCTTCCGCGGAGAGCGCCGGATGACGATCACCCCAGCTCGCGAAGACAACCGTGTCGAAGTCGGGCGTTTCGGCGTCCGCACACCCCTGCCCTGAGGCGGCGGTCACGCCCTCAGCGGGACAGCCGAGGTCACGGCATGCACCGGTCCAACGACGACGCCCCGCAGCCAACCATAAGGCGGCCGGGCCAGCGGGTGCCACCTCCAAGCCCGCAGCTAACGCCCGAATTGACGCTCAGCGGCCACCTCTCTACACTGGGGCGCGAACGAGCGAGCCATGCCTCGCGGCCTCTTCTTCACACGTCTTCTACGACCGTTGAACTGACTCCACGGGACCCTATGCGACTGACATCCCTCCGCGCATCTCGTCCGGACAGCGTGCTCGCGCTGCTCGGCCTCGCATTTCTCCTGCTCGCAGGGGCTGGCTGTAAGGACAGCCTCCGGGGTGTGAACGCACCGGAGATCCTGATCAACCCAACGACGGTCATCTTCGCGCCCGGCGGCTCGAGCGACCAGACACGGACGATCAGCATCGAGAACATCGGCGGGGGCACCCTCGACATCACCGGGTTCCGCTTCTCGGGCACCACCAACGCCGTGCGCATGGAGGGTCTCGAGGGCCTGAGCATCCCCGCCGGCGAGCGTCGCACCTTCCGCATCGTTTTCCTCGCGGACAGCGCAGCGGCGGCAGAGGGTGTCCTTCGGATCTCCTCGAACGCACTCAGCGGGCGCGACGCGGAGGTGATCGTCACGACCGAGAGCGACGGCACACAGCTCTTCGCGGTGCCGCCCGTCATTGAGCTGCTCGTGGAGAACTTGGACGAGCAAGCTACCGGGTCAGTCCAGCTCGGGGTGCTCGGCGCGCGCGATGTTGAGGTCCGCAGCATCGCGCTCTTCGACGCCTTTGGGGAGTTCGAACTGCTCGACGTGCCCCCCCTGCCTGCGACGATCCGACCCAACGACGAGGACAGCCGCATCACCCTGCAGGTCCGCTACACCGCGGTCCAGCCGCGGGACGTCGACGCTGAGATCGAGGTAGGCTGTGACGCTGACAACTGCCGGAATGGGACCGTGACCATCCCGGTGCGCCTCATCGCCGCGCTGCCAGCGATCGAAGTGACCCCGAGCCCCCTCGCCTTCAGCCCCCCCTCGCGGGGTGTACCCGACGCCCGGACGCTCACGATTCGCAACGTGGGGCGCTCTCCCCTCACCCTGTCCAGGCTCTTCCTCCGCGACCTCTCCAGCCCGGACTTGAACGACGAGGGCCCCGAGCCGGCCGACTGCGTCATCACGAATGTCGGGGGAACCCCCTTCGCAGGGCCGGCAACAGACATCGTCCTCGCGCCTGACCAGAGCGTCGAGGTGACGCTGACCTACACGCCCCAGCGCGCGACCGGGCTCCAGGCAGAGCTCGTCGTGCACGCGAACGATCCCTACATGCCCGTCACGCGGGTCCCCCTTGGGGGCTCGATCCCAGAGCCCATCTTGGTCGTCGAGCCTGAAGACTACGTCGACTTCGGGACGATCGCGCAGGGCGTGACCGGACGCCGCACCGTACGCATCCGGAACGACGGAAGCGCCGAGCTCACCGTGGGGAGCGCGCGGCTCGTACGCGGGGTCAATGCCTTCCGCATCGCGAACCCCAACCTCTTTCCCCTCTCGCTGGGCGCCGGAGAAGAGGCTGGGTTGGTGTTGGAGTTCACGACACCCTCCAACGCCCTCCCGACGACCTTCTACGACGAGCTCTTGGAGCTCACGGACCACAATGACCCTGCGGCCGACGCCGAGGTTTACCTGGTGGTGGAGGCGCGGGCCGGCGCTCAGCCCTACTGCGAGGTGATGCCGGACCCGAGCCGAATCATGTTTGGGCAGGTCGCACGAGGCAGCTCCATCGAGCGCCGCGGGCGCGTGCGCAACATCGGGACTGGCCCCTGCATCATCAACGGCATCGTGAAGCAGACGGGGAGCGGCTTCCCCTTCAACCTCATCCCCGGCTTTGCCCCTGACTACTTCACCCTGGTCGGGGTGGAGCCAGCGCGTTTCCTCCAGCCAGGACAGGAGCTGCTGCCGGGTGATGAGTTCGAGGTCACCGTACGTTACAGCCCCCGCACGGTGAGCACCCTGGGAGACACGCTGGGAGACCAGGGCTCGCTGGAGATCCGCGCCGTCGATCCCGCGTCCGGAGAGAGCGTGCGCTGTGGCACCTCCGACTTCGGCTTCGGTGGATTCGGTACCTTCAACCGCCTCTGCGGCATCAACCTCCGCGGCTTCTCGGGCGTGCCTGAAATCGCCGCCATCCCTGGGCGGGTGGAGGCCGGGCTCGTCACCCTGGGCTGCTCGTCGCAAGAGGTCGAGCTCGCGATCTTCTCCGTTGGGAACATGCCCGTGACGATCGAGCGCGTGCGCTTCTCCGCGCAGTGCGACGGCCGCTTCCAGGTGGCTGGCTTCCCGAATCCTGGCCCCACGCTCGAACCCAACCAGAGCTTCCGCATGCGGGTGCGCTACCGCCCTGCTGGTATCACCCGCACAAGCTGCAACCTGATCTTCGAGGGCACCATGGAGGGAGGCCAGTATGTCGTCCCCATGCGCGGTGAAGGCACCAATGTATCGCGGGTGATCGACCGCTTCACCCAGCGCTCAGGCCGCGACGTCGACGTGCTCTTCGTCATCGACAACTCAGGCTCCATGGGCAACCTGCAAAGCAACCTCCAGCGGAACATCGACGCCTTCGTCGCCGAGGCTCGCCGCTTCGACTCCGACTTCCAGTTCGGCGTCGTGACCACGCAGACCGCGGGCCGCATCAGCGACCCAACGGGCGGACAGCGTGACCCCGGGCAGCTCCTGGGCAGCGCGCTCCGTATCTTCACGCCGCAGAACGACCCCGACCTGACGCAGTTCCGTCGCACCCTGCTGGTCGGCACCTCCAACTCCTCGGAATCTGCCATCGAGCGAGGATTCGACTCCGCCCGGCTGGCACTCTCCGACCCCCTGATCACCGACCTCGAAGAAGACTGCTCCGCGTGCAGCGCTCCCTACATGTGCGTCAACGGTGGCTGTGGCGGCTACAACCGCGGCTTCCTGCGGCGTCAGGCGGCCCTGGAGATCATCTTCCTGTCCGACGAAGAGGAGCAGTCCAACGGGACGCTGGACTTCTTCGTAGACTTCTTCAAGTCGATCAAGGGCTTCCGGAACGACAGCCTCTTCGCTGCGTCCTCGATCGCGGGCCCGCCAGCCGGCACACCCGGCGCGATTCAAGGCGGTGGGTGCGGCGGATCGGGCCCCGACAACCGTCAGGCCGATCCAGGTCGCCGCTACTACGACATCGCCCAGCGCACAGGTGGTGACTTCGCGTCCATCTGCGACCCCAACTTCTCGACCGTGATGCGCCAGATCGGACAGCGCACCTTCGGGCTGCAGAACGAGTTCTTCCTCAGCCGTGTGGCGGACCCGAACACTGTCGTGGTGCGCGTCGGCGGGCAAGTCCGCACCTCCGGTTACCGCTACCAGCAGGACAGCAACTCCATCATCTGGAACGAAGGCGCAGCCCCACCCGCGGGTACCCAGTTCGAGGTCGAGTACGAAGCGGCCTGCTTCTGACCTTCGCTGGACCCGCGTCGTGTCGCCCTTCTCCACGCGCACACGAGCGCGCCCACATCCCACGCGCGATTCCGCGCCGGGTGGGGGGCAGCCCAGCAGGTCGGCGCCCTTGCCTCAAACCCTCGACAGGGCTAGTGTCATCGGCCGTGCGTAGGGAACGCCGGGGTCCGCCAAGAGCGGTCGCGGCTGTGGGCCAGAGGGGTCCACCACCTGCGATGAAGCGATGCTCCCTCCTGAAACGCGGAGTTGTTTGGCATGCAGTGGGCACGACCTATCTCTTCTTTCCCCGTCCTTCCTCTCCAAGTCCTCGCTCTCGCGGCGCTGGTCCTCATGGCAGCCTGTGGTTCAGACTTCGAACAGATCGACCAGGGCTCGCTGGAGTGTGTCCCCGGCCGCGGGTGCAACGGGGTGTTCGCGCCCCCGACGAGACCCAACGGCCCGCGTTTCTTGGACGTGGAGATCCGTAACTTTGGCGACGCGCCTGGGTTCATCACCGGCGTCGAGCTGGTCAACTCAGCACCCGAGATCACCTTCTTCGAGGCTGGCGCGCGCACGCTCGCGCGCTTCTCCGAGTCCGGCGATTGGTCCCTCGATGGCAGCGCACAGCGCCTGTCTACCGATGGCCCCGGAGCATCCGTGCCACCCAACCGGAGCGTCATCCTCGGGCTCCAGTACCAGCCCAATGGCACCACACCGCCCGCCTGCCCCTCGGGAGACCTCGCCAACTGCGGGACCCTCGTCATCTCGACCCGGCTCGGCGGACAACCCGACGGACGGATCTCGATCCCCATCCGGCTTGCGCAGGGCACAGGCTCGTTCATCGTGTCGCCTGCCCTCGTCACCTTCCCTGAGAACGTCCAGCTCGGCCGACGCTACGTAGCGCCCGAAGGAGCCAATGAATTCGTTGAGCTTCGCTCGACAAGCCAGGAGAGCTTCACGATCACCGGCGTGTTCTTCCGCCCCGAGGTGCCGGGCCTCGTTGCCCGCGCCGAAGGCAACTTCACGGCGCCCATCACCGTCAGCGCCAACAACCTGGTGCGGTGGAAGCTGGAGTGGACGCCCGAGGCTGGATCGATCCCCTTGAACACGACCTTGATTCTGCAGACGAACGTCCCCGGACAAGAAGAGACCGCGATCCCCGTACGCAGCGGCTCCGCCTCCGAGCCGATCCTCGGCGTCGTGGACGCGGAGGGGAACCCGCTGTCTCGAATTGACCTGCCACCCCTCGACGGGAGCGGCGTCGCGACCTTCGAGTTCACCCTCGTCAACGAGGGCCGCGCGCCGCTGACCTTCACCCTCCGGCCGGCCAACATCGAGCCCAACACCCTGACGGCCTTCGTACGCTTGCAGGACCGGAACGGACCCATCACGGCCAACCCCGATCCCATCACCGCCGGCAACAGCCGCGCCGTCACCCTGCGCTACCAGCCACCCAACGACCTCGCTGCGCAGCCCCTGCGAGGCTTCATCGAGATCACCTCGAACGACCCGAACAACGGCACCTTGCGCCTGCCCCTCTCGGCAGGCCCCGCTGACCCAATCCTACAGGTGTGGCCAGACGCCTTCTTCTGGGGCGCTATCGAAGCGGGCACCAGCGAGGGCCGCACCCTGGAGCTGCGCAACGTCGGGCGGGCGACCCTCGAGTTCTCCAGCGTCACGCTGACCGGACCTCAAGCCGAGTTCTTCCGGCTCTCGACATCGACCATCGGCGCCCTCGCACCGGGGATGACGACGACCCTGACCGTCACCTACGACCGGCCCGGCACGCCTCTGGGGGCCGTGCACCAAGCGCAGCTCGACCTCGCGACGAACTCCGCGTTTACCGCCGATGTGACGATACCCCTGCGGGCGACCCAGAACGAGACGCGCCTGCCTCCCTCGTGCGACCTCGCCGTATCGCCCAGCCGTGGCAACTTCTCGGTTGGAGATCTGATCACCCTGTCCGCCGCGGCCTCCTCGAGCAACACCGGGGCGCCTAGCCTCGACTTCACGGATACCCGCTGGTCGGTGCTCGACCCGGAGGGCCGCACCGTACTCGTCAGCGCGGAGCGTGGGGTCAGCACGACCTTCCGGCCTGAGCGCACCGGAAACTTCACGGCGCGCGTCGTCGTGCGCGAAGCCGACACCGAGTCGGAGTGCCAGCGACAGATCACCGTCGTAGCGGACCGCTGAACCTCCCAGAGGAATAGCGCTCGGTCCCTTCTGCGTTCCTCCGGTCCCGCCCACAGAGCGGGGACCACTCCTCTCAGCCGTGAGGGCTACTCCATGCTCGACATGCACGCGCTCCAAGACGAGGTGGATGCGGAGAGCAGCTTCATCGATCAGCTCTTCTCCCAGGTCGCGCTCCGGGTCGTGGGTCAGCGTTCGATGATCGAGGGGCTGGTCGTCGGACTCCTGACAGGCGGGCACGTGCTCCTTGAGGGCGTACCGGGGCTCGCCAAGACGACCGCGGTGCGCGCTCTGGCCGAGGCACTTCGGCTTCAGTTCTCACGCGTCCAGTTCACGCCCGACCTGCTGCCAGCCGACATTATCGGCACTCAGATCTACAACCCCCGGGACCAGGTCTTCGAGGCGAGGCTTGGGCCCATCTTCGCCAACATCGTCCTGGCTGACGAGATCAACCGGGCTCCCGCCAAGGTCCAGGCAGCGCTTCTCGAGGCGATGCAAGAGCGCCAGGCCACCCTTGGCGACACGAGCCACGCCTTGCCGCACCCCTTCTTGGTCCTCGCCACCCAGAACCCCATCGAGCAGGAAGGCACCTACGCCCTGCCTGAGGCCCAAGTGGACCGCTTCATGCTCCTTGTGCGCGTCGACTATCCCACGCGGGACGAGGAGCGCCGCCTCTTGGACCTGGTGGTCGCATCCAAGCAGCCCACGATCACCCCGCTGCTGGATGGACCAGGGATCCTGCGCGCCCAACGCACGGTCGAGAAGATTCACGCGCAGGACTCCATCAAGGACTACATCATCGATATCGTGCAGGCGACGAGAGACCCTCGCAGAGCGCAACGCGAGGACTTGGGGCGCTATGTGGAGCTGGGGGCGTCGCCCCGTGCGTCCATCGCCTTGCTGCAAGCGAGCAAAGCCAAAGCCTTCTTGGAGCATCGGGCCTATGTGCTGCCCGAGGACGTGAAGGCCATGGCCCAGCCCGTGCTCCACCACCGTATCACCCCCTCGTTCGAAGCGGAGGCTGACGGTATCGCGCGCAGCGCCCTCATCCAAGAGCTGGTCGACGCCATCGACGTTCCCTGATGTGGTCCTCCCTCGTGCAAGCATGGTCGCAACCCAGACGGGTGCCGCCAGCTCCCCCGGACACGCGCGCTCCAGCCGAGAGCGTGCCGGAGGAGGTCTCGCGTCGCGTTCGGTGGTTGGAGGCGTTGACCCGAAAGCTGGTCCAAGAGCGCTTCGCCGGCCAGTACCACGCAGCCTTCAAGGGCCAGGGAATCGACTTCGACGAGGTGAGACCCTACGTCGCGGGCGATGAAGTGCGCAGCGTCGACTGGCGCGTAACGGCCCGCACCGGAGAGCTGCACGTCAAGCGCTACCGAGAAGAGCGCGAGCTGACGGTATGGATCGTCGTAGACATCTCAGCCTCGATGCGCTTCGGCTCGCAGACGCAGGCGAAGTCTGAGATCGCTGCGGAGATCGCCGCCGTCCTCGCGCTCAGCGCGGTCAGGAACCAAGACCGGGTCGGGCTGCTCCTCTTCGATGACCACGTCCGGCTCCGGATCCCGCCCCGCAAGGGCCGTCGCCACGTCATGCGGCTCATCGGAGAGATTCTGCGTCGACGGCCACAGAGCCAGGGCACAGACATCGCACCTGCGATCGACGCGCTTGGCAAAGCACAGCGCCGCCGCGCCGTCGTGTTCGTGCTCTCTGACTTCTTCGGTGAGGGGTGGAGCAAAGCCATGAAGCGCCTCTGCGCGAGGCATGAGGTCATCCCCTTGGTCTTCGATGACCCCTGGGAGGCGGTCCTGCCCAACGTGGGTGCGCTGATGCCTGTGCGCGACCTAGAGACCGGATGCACCGCCTGGCTTGACCTTCACGACGCGAGGCATCGCGCCTACTACGAGGCGTGTGGTCGACGGGAACGCGCGCGACGAGACAGCGCGCTGGCTTCCCTGCAGGTCCATCCCGTCCCCGTGCGCAGTGACCAGGCATGGTTCGAGGCGTTGGGGAAGGCCTTTCAGCAGCGGGGAAGGCGCCGATGAGCTTCGGGGAGACGAGCCTAGCCAAACGAGGGGGGATCGCCATGGCGTCCTGCGTCTGGATGCTCAGCACCGCGTTGTGGTGGCTCGCTCCCCTCGCCGCTCAGGAGGGAGTGGAAAGCGGGGAGGAGACGAGAGGCACGTCGAGCGAGGTACGGGTTGCGCTGGGCAGGTGGTCGACGCTCTCGTTCGAAGCACCAGCGCTGCCTGACGGGTGGCAGCTCTTGAGCGTGCGAGCACAGGAGCTGCCGTGGATGGAGCTGCAGGGACTGCGGGTCAGCGAACACGGAGCGACGCTGCGCATTGAGGGACGGTGGCGTCTGTGGCGGCCTGGCCACCTCCCCTTCCCCTACTTCTACCTCCTCGCGACGGACGCCACGGGTGAGGAAGAGCGCTTTGACCTCCCTGAGATCCACCTCTTCGTTGAGGCGCCCCCGGCGGACCCCCAAGCGGGCCCTCTGTGGCCCTCGTGGAACCCTGCGCCGCGGGTTCTCGCGCCCTGGGTGACGTGGACGCTGGCTGGCCTGCCGATCGTGCTCCTGGGCATCGGGGCGCTCTGGCGTCGGAGACGTGCCGCTGCCGGGGTGCCAAGCCCTCCACGGGTGATCGATCCCTACGATCATGCGAGCGCCCAGCTCAGCAGGCTGGCGACCTGGCCGCTCCACGGCGAGGACGAACACCAGGCCTTCCACCACGCCCTCTCCGCAGCGCTGCGCTCCTACGTCGAGTCCCGGCTCGGGCTGCGTGCGACCGACATGACCACCGCAGAGCTGCGGCACGCGCTCGCTGAGGGGAGCTGGTTGCCCGCGTCGCTGGAGCGTAAGGCCGTGGCGCTGCTCCGAGCGTACGATCAGGTCAAGTTCGCGGGGCGACGCGCTGGCGAGAGCTACCATCGGAGCGCGTTGCAGGAGACCCGTGAGGTGATCGATCAGATTGAGGCGTGGTGGCGCGAGACCAAGGACACGACATCCCAGGAGAACCCCGACGCGGCAGCAGAGGAGGTGTCCCGGTGATCGCTGTGACCTCGATCGCCAGCGTTGGTGCCATCCCTGGCTGCGGCTTCACGCAGCCCGGCGTGCTCTTGCTCGTGCTGCCCTGGGTGGTCCTCTGCGTCCTCCTGTGGCACAGGCGCCCCGAGGCCACCTTGCTCGTGTCGTCCGCCAGCTGGCTGGGCGAAGTGCCCCCCACCTGGCGCACACGGCTTCGCGCGGCACCAGAGGCCTGTCGCTGTGCCGCTGGGTGTGCCCTGATCGTGGCGCTCGCTGGCCCAGCCTCGGAGATCGATCAGGACCTCCGACGGGACGCGATCGACATTGTGTTCGCGCTCGACCTCTCGGGCTCTATGGTCGCGGTGGACATGAGCCAGGAGGAGATCCTGGCCTACCAACAGATCCACGGGACGGAACCCCCGAACCGCATGGTGCTGGCTCGTGACACACTCCGGGATGTCGTCGCCGAGAGGCGGGGAGATCGGCTGGGCTTGGTCGTCTTCGCCCGCTCCGCCTTCGTCCAGTTCCCGCTGACCCTGGACACGGCGACCATGCTGCACATGATCGATCAACTCGATCTTGGCGTCATTGACCCCGCTGGCACGGCGATTGGGAACGCGATCGCTTTGTCTGTACGCACGTTGCTCGACGCCAGCAGCGCGTCCCGGACGATCATTCTCATCACAGACGGCAAGGCGACGGGCGGCAACATCGCCCCTCTGGAGGCAGCGCGCATTGCGGCCGACGAAGGCATCCGTGTCGACACGATCTTGATCGGCAGGGATGGTCCGACGCTCGTCCCTGCGGGTCGGTCGCTGCGCGACGGCCGCAGCGTCTACCAGCTCCAACACTTCCCTATCGACCCTGCGTTGCTGGAGGTCATCTCGGGCATGACGGGCGGTAGGTCCTATCATGTTGAGCGCGCTGATGAGCTGGCCAGGGACCTCCATCGGGTGTTGGACGACCTCGAACGGACGCGTGTGGAAGACCAGGGAACGAGGCGCACGACCCCACACCCTGGCCCGTGGCCCCTCCTGACCCTCCTCATGCTCCTGCTGGAAGCGTGGCTACGGCAGGGGCCGCTGCGGAGGTATCCCGCATGAGCGCGCGATCCTTCAGCTCGGTGCCATGGGGGGCAGCCCTCTTGTTGGCCGGGGGCGCGTGGGGGGCAGCTGCTGTGCTCTCCTTCCAGGCACCTCTCTGGCTCGCGCTGGCGCCGGCTGGGGCGCTGCTGCTCTGGTGGAACGCCAGCCACGCTCGCTGGATCTCGGAGCTGGGCCCACCCCAGGCAGACACGCGCCAACTGCGCACACTGCACGCCGACCGCGTGCCCACGCGCCAGCGTTTGTGGCACGACCGCGCGCTACTCCTCGCTTGGTGGCTGGCTGTCCTGTCGCTCGCGCGGCCCACGTGGGGGGAGGGCGTCACAGAAGTGCGACGTGTCGGCAGCGACGTCGTGATAGCCCTGGATCTGTCGCACTCCATGCTGGCGGAGGATGTTCACCCGAATCGCCTTGAGGCGTCGTTCCGCGAGATAGACCGCCTGCTGGAGCTGCTCCGCGGTGATCGCGTCGGCCTGGTCGTCTTCGCGGGGAGTGCGTTTGTCCAGACGCCTTTAACCACGGACCACAACACGCTGCGTGTCTTCCTTCGGCGTCTGCATCCCGACTGGATGCCGCGGCCGGGCACCGCGATCGCTGCTGGCTTGGAGGAAGCGCACCGCCTGCTCGTCGGCACCCCGGAACGACCCGTGGACCCTTCGCCCCAGCAGCTGATCATCCTGGTCACGGACGGAGAAGATCACGAAGGGGAGGCTCTGGAGGTCAGCGCGCGCTTGGCGGAAGCCTCGATCGCGCTCCTAACCGTCGGCGTGGGTACCGAAGCGGGCGGGCCCGTTCCGCTCGGCGCGCGTCCCGGGAGCGCGCGCTCACTCCTCCGCGACGCGTCTGGCGAGGTCGTCATCACGCGTTTCAACGAACCTTTCTTGCGTGAGCTCGCTGGACGCGCGAATGGCCCTTTCCTCCGCTTCTCCGAGGAGGGGCAAGTCGCCGCTGCGCTTGCCGCTGTCATCGCCGCGCAGGAGGGCCGACGCCACCACGAGGAGGTCCGCCGCTGGCACACGGAGCGCTATCCACTCTTCGCGCTGGGGGCGCTGCTAGCGCTGCTCGTTAGCGTGTTCCTGGCGCGCTCGCGCCCTCACCGCAACCCCGGCCAGGTGCTCTCCATAGCGCTGTTCCTGCTCAGCGCCTGCGAGCCCAACCTGGAGCGCCTGCCCAGAGCGCTGACCTCCGTGCACCCTGACTACGCGAGGGCCGGCCAGCTCGCGCCTGCCCAGCCGGACGAGGCGCGCCGGCTCCTAGAAGGCGCGCGCGCACGGCAGTTCCACCTGCCCCACTTCCACTTCGCGCTCGGCCTCGTGCTCGCTGGTCAGGGCCAGCACGACGGAGCGCGGCATCACTTCTTGCAAGCGCTCGCCAGCCAGGATGACGGCTTGCGTGCGCGGGCGTTGGTAGGGCTAGGTGTCGTGCTGGCGCTCGAGGAGAGCTGGGATGAAGCGCACGAACGCCTGCGACGTGCGCTCGACTTGGCGCCCGATCTCGACGCGGCGCGCTCGAATCTCGTCTGGCTTCACCACCTCCGCTACCCCGCGTGCGAGACCCTCGACCGAGGGGCCTCGCGACACCGGCCGGAAGACGCCCTCCCGCTGGCCCCTGGAGATTGGCCCGAGGCAGGCGAGGCGCAACCGACCCTCTGCCACGGCAGACCCGACTACTTCCTCATCCAGCTCCTCCCGGGGGACATGGTGCGGGTGGACGTCAACCTCGAGCGCGCCCGCGAGGACAGCGGAGGACCACCGACCCGCACGCCCGAGGATGGGCTCGTGCAGGTCACACTGGTAGACGCCTCGGGAGAGGTCCTGGCGCGCTCATCGCCCGTACATGGCCTCGACGAGGGCTCCGCGCAGACCTCGTTGGTGAGCGAAGCGCTGCAGGGCTTGTCACCCCGTGGGGAGTCCCTCTTGCTTCGCCTCGAAGCCGCCCCGGGCTGGGAGTTCCTCTACGCCATCTCGCTGGACGTGATCGAGCCGTGTCGACGGCGCAAGGGTCCTCGGGGCGCAGCGACGACCAAGGACCGCGCTTGGGTGCTGGACGAGGGCGAAGACGAGACCATGCTCTGCCCCGATGCGCCCGACTGGTACGTCGGGCATGTCGCCGAAGGAGTCCGCGGGTTCCTGGATGTCATGGCGATGGCGGAGCAGACCGGAGAGGTGCCACCGACACTGACGCTGAGGGTCGAGAGCGACGCCGCGCATGGGCACGACGGCGTGCCCAACCCGGGCCTGGCCTCCCTCCAGTGGGTGGGAGGTGACGCATGGCTGGAGGTGAGCGCATCCGCGCCTGCCGAGATCCCCTACCAAAGCGCTTTCTATCGCTACGGTCCTTGCTCAGAGGGTGATGATCGGCGAAGCCCGAACCATCGACGTGAGCGCCCCTCCTTGGTCGACGCACAGGAGCTGCCCTTGCGACACCTGAGGCTCTGCAGCGACGCGCCCGACTACTTCCTCTTTCCACCCCCGCCTCCCTCTCCGGAAGAGGAGGAGGAGCTGGGGCTCACCATCATCGTGGACCACGACGGCGCCGGGGACGAGCCATGGCCCGAGCTTCGCATTACGCTCCCCTCGGGTGAGGCCGTGCCCGCGACCCTCACGAGGTGGGTGTGGGAGGGATCCGCTTGGCTCGCCGTCGAAGCGGGCGCTGGGCTCCCGCTGCGCGGCGAGGGGCTCCTGCGCCCCAAACACCGACGCTCCGTGCTGGTCATCGATCCTGAGCACCGACCCACGGAGTGGATGCTCAGGATCGAAGGCGAGGACCTCTTCTATCACCTCAGCGTGCCGGAACTGCAGGAGTCACCCGAGAGTCCTGAAGACCCCGGCACAGGGGAAGACGACGCTCAAGGCAGCGCAGCCGAGGACCCCGACACAGGGGAGGAAGCCCAAGGGAGCGCGGAAGAGAGCGCAGAGCGCAGCCTTGACGAGGCGCCCTCTGCGGAAGGCGAAGAGAGCGCACGAGAGGACACCGGTGAGCAGCAGGACGTCCGGTGGGATCTCCCAGACGAGAGCGTCGGAGACGACAGACGAAGGCTGCTCGAAAGTCTGGAGGATGGTCGAACCAATCTCCCACTGGAACGTGCCCTGCGTGAAGCGCAAGGCCGCCCTCAGCCAGCCACACGGAGGCCTTGGTGACCTCCCACCTCCAACACCAAGGCGCTGGTGCTGGCGTCCCAACGCTTTGTGCCGTCTCGCAAGTCGCCCACCCTCGTCGTAGGCCTGGTTGTCGTAGGGCTGGGAAGTGGGGAGCCGGTGTCTCGCTGGCGGTGCTGGTTCTCGCGGGTTGGGCTCTCCAGGCGCAGGCGAACGATACGATCGCCCTGCGCGTAGAGCCCGCGCAGGTCCGGCTCGGGGAGACGGTGCGGGTGCTCTTGGACGTCGAGGGGCAGCAAGTCCGGCGCGTGCACGCGGACTTGGACCAAGACTGGCAAATCATCGGCCAATCGACCTCGACGTCCATGCATGTCGGCCCGGAGGGGATGCGCAGCGTGCATAGGGTGGAGCTGGCGTTGCGGCCACGGCGCCCTGGCGTGCTCACAGTTCCTCCGCTAGGCGTCGAGACCGCGAGCGGGCAGACCTGGACAGAGGCTATGGAGGTCGAGGTGCTGCCAGCGGCGGGACAGGCCCTTGATGAGCCGCCTCCCGGTGGCTCTCCGCCAGCGCCGCGGCCCAACGCGGGCGACACGCCGGAGCGGGCGCTCCCCAGCTTTCCTCCGGCGGGCAGCGCGGCCATGCACTTTGGCCCTGGCCCAGCGCTGCCCCCAACGGAGCCACGGTTGCTGGTGGCGAGCTCGCACCGCGAGGTCGTCGTCGGACAGCCCTTTGTGGTGGACTACATCCTGCTCTTACCCCCCCGGGTGCTAGGCACCCAAGCGGGAGAGGTCGACCACCCGGAGTTTGAAGGGCTCTGGTTTGAGGAGGTGACGGCGTACCGGCGCCACGGCTGGAGCTCGCATCTTGGAACGGTCTGGTCTGACGGTCACGCCTTCGAAGGACACATGGTCAGCTCCTTCCTGGTGGTCCCGCTGCGCCCTGGACCACTCGAGCTTGCCTCTGCAGGAATCACCTTTGACCTTCGCGGTCACCGCAGGGACCAGAGCCACCGCAGGGTCCGCTCCCTGCCTCTGAGGGTGGACGTCGCTCCGCTTCCCGCCGCCGATCGGCCAGGAGTCATCGTGGGGACCGGGCGCGCCTCCGCGGCCTGGGAGATCGATCGTGATCGCGTCAACGAAGGCGAGAGCGTGTCCCTGCGACTCCACGTGTCAGGAATTGGGCTGGCGGGTCTGTGGCGACTCCCCTCCCTGGTCGAGGCGAGCGCGTGGTCGGCGCACAGCCTGCCGGACGTCAGCCACCAGGAGGTGGACCGACGCGTGCTCCCACGCGCCGTGAGAGAACACACCTGGGTGCTCCGGCCGCCAGCCGGCGCACACGAGCTTCGGCTCCCCCCGCTGCTGCTCTACGACCCGTGGACCGCGCGCTACGAAGCGCTGGATGTCCCGCCGCTCAGACTGGATGTGAGCGCACAAGCGTCACCAGCGGAGGCCGATCCAACCTTGTCAGCGCCAGGCACGGATCCGCGAGGAGCTGCGTCGGCTTCGCCACAGGAGCTGCTGGAAGCCCTCGGACAGCACCCGATCGGCGCGGAGCGCCGCGGCTGGCGACTGCCGACAACGAGCGCCGGGGGCTGGTGGCTCCTCTTGGCCCTGGCCTGGCTGGTGGGTGTCGGGTTGCCGCGGCTCTGGCGCATGCGGTCAGAGCCCACAGCCGCAGCGCAAGCGCCCAATCGTCGAGCGCCACGCGATGCGCTGGCTGAGGTTGTAGGCCCCACCGGATCCAACCCCGTGCCCCTCAGCGCCATCGAGGGTCCGCTGCGGAGCCTAGCCGAGGGCATTACGGCGGGTAGGGAGGGGGCGTCAGCCACGGGAACGTCGCCTGCCGGGGAGACACGCTGGGCGCCGATCCTCCGCCAGTGCCTGGAGGAGCGCTATGGCCGCGGCTGGACCCACGCGTCGACGGAGCTTGTGGAGCGGTGCCAGCGCGCGTTGGAGGAGGCCGCCCCATGAAGCGAGCGTCTGACGAGCGATCCCCCAGCTTTCCCTGGCCCTCACGCGCCGCGTCCGCAGACACGTGGGTCATGGGCACAGCCTGCCCCCCCGCCAGGATGCTGGTGGCCAGCGCGACAAGCTGCACTGGGGTAGCGGAGGCTTCACCGAGGGGACGCGAGGAGCCCTGGCTACAGGCCACCCGACTACGCTTGCGCTTGGCTTCCGGGACGCTCCTGTTCTTGGTTCTGGCGGCCAGCGCTTGCTTGGCGACACCAGCGGCTGCGCAGCACTGGACGCGCATCTTGACGCCTGACGGAGCGGTCCAGTTGAGGAACGAGGGCGTGTCCCACGCGCAGCATGGCGCGTGGGGGCAGGCTCTGCTGCACCTCGAGCAGGCGCACGCGCTCGCTCCATGGGACGCCGAGATTCGCGACACGCTCGCGCTCGCCCGGGTGGCCCTTGTCCGACCCGGCGAGGTGTCTGGCCCGGACGTGATCCGACACGGGGATCCAGAGAGCCTGCGCTGGTGGCGCCTTGCGCAGCGCTTTCCGACGCTCCCCTGCTTGGCGCTGGCGACGCTCTTCGCCTGGCTGTGGGCTGTTCTGCGCATGCTCTCTGTGCTGAGACCAGGCTCTCACCCTCCGAGCGCTGGACGAGGATCGTGGCTCGTGGCGCTGAGCGTGGCTCTCGCGCTGCTCGGCACTGTGCACGAGGCTGCAATGCAGAGGGTAGAGGTCGCCGTGGTCATCGATCCAGAGACACGCGGGAGGCGCGCCCCTGACGAGCTGGCCCCAGCCCACGCGGCCGCCGGCCTGGGCGAAGGAGCCGTGGTGCGGGCCCGAGGGCGGGTGGGTTCATGGGTAGAGGTTGAGGTCGCGGGAGGACAGCGCCACTGGGTCGAAGACTGGCGCATCGCCCTACTCTATCCCCTGCCTACCGACGCGGGGAAGGCGATCAGAAGCGCGCCGTGACCCCGAGGGAGAAGAGGTTCAGGCTCGTGCGGTAACGGCCGTTGTTCACTGCGTGGCCCGGCCCACCCTCCGTGGCTGCGCACGCCCGCCGCTCGTCCTCGTCTTGCGGCGACGCGCAGATCCACAGCGGCGTGATCAGCTCGAAGGCCCCGTTGGTGACATTTCGATCGGGCGAGAAGACGTGCTGGTAGGCCGCGTCCAGGGAGAGAGCCCCGAAGTGTACGCTCAGACCGGCCCCGAGACCGATGCGATCGGGGCTGTAGAAGTCGACGTGGGACCAGGCATCCGGGCTGGCGCCAGCCTCGTAGAAGCCCCCGGCGCGCAGCACCACGCCACGTTCGCCGTCCTCACGCAGGAAGCCGTGATAGGCGCCCCCCAAACGCAACGACCAAGCGTCATCATAGTACTTGCCAATGCGGAACTCAGGGAGGGGTCGATCCACCAAGGTCCCAGAGGGCCCCCCACCTTCGGGATGATCAGCGATCCGACCCCTGGAGCGAACGGGGAAGTACTCGAGCACAGACCAGCCCTCCCACACGAAAGACGCCTGGGCGTCGAAGAGCAGGCGATCTCCCTGGTGATGGCGATAGTTCACACCCAGCGCGACCACATGCGGGAAATTGATCTCCAGGTCGACGGAATCGTCCGAGAGCTGCAGATTCTGGTCCTCGAAGGCTGGAGGAAACTCGACATCAATGGACATCAATGGAGCCCGAGGAGGTCAGTCGGTGCCTAGGTCTCCAGCTCAGGCCAAAGGCCCACGAGCGTGTCGGCTCATAGAGCGCGCCCAGGATCCCGGTGAAGCCTAGACCCGAGACGCGGAGGGTTGTGTAGGAGAGGAACCCTGGGTCCTCGATACTCCGGGCCCCAGCCGCGATCTCGGCGGGGGTCCCAGGCAAGGCGATGCCGTCGCCCTCGACGGCGAGACGGTACTCGATCAACGAACCCACGAGCTGCGCCGTCGCCCCGAGGCTCAGCCCGATGTCCTCAAAGGTCCACGCGGCAGCGAAGGAAGGATAGAAGACGTAGGTCGTCATGTCAGTGAGGAGGTAACTCTGGCCGCCCGTTCGGGTCACGGTCGGGTTCGAGAAGTTGGGCTCAGGTGCATCGGTCGACATCTCTCGGAAGCGCATACGTCCGTTCGCTGAAGGGCCGTACACACCCGCGGCGAGCACCAGCGGCAGGTCTGCGATCCTCATGGCGCCGAAGAACATGGGTGCGAGGAAGAGGGTCTCGAGGTTGCACTCCTCCTCGAAGTTCACGGTGTTCTCACCACCAACGCCGGTGCTGTAGCGGTAGGGAGCGCGCTGAAAGCAGAGATCTTGATTGACGATGTTGAGGTCCATGGTCAGCGACAGGAATCCTGTTCGCGAGAGCGCTCCGGGGTTGAGATAGAGCGCGCCAGCGGTGTCGATCGAGGCGATCGATGCGCCGCCACGACCAGCCGACCGGGTCATGTTCTCGGGAAACGTGAAGCCCGCTCCCCACGCCACGCCGCTCGACCCGACCATGAGGACGAGGAACACCATCCACCGACCAATTGCCTGCATCTTCACTCCTGCTGCCTGGGGAAGCGTTCACCTTGCCGACACAGCGTCGCACCGGCTCAAACCCCATATCCACCCACGCGGAGGAGCACGCGTCAATTGTGGGTCATGACTTGTCGCGTCATCGCCATAGATCGACCCTCGGCCGCTCGACCGGGCGCCTGCGCACCCGTCCAGCGTCACCAGCATGCCGTGCGGGCAAGAGCGTCCAGGTCGCGCCAACGACAAGGCTGTCCTGCGTGAGGGGAGGACCGGTCAGCGCGACCGCGCGGATCAAGAGACGATCGTCGGGAGCAGGAAGAGCAAGGTGACGACGACCGCGCCCATGGCGAGAAAGAGCCAGAAGGTATAGAGCACCAAGTCGGCCGCTCGGAGACGCAGCAGGCTCAACAAGGGCAACGCCCAGAAGGGCTGCAGCAGGTTGGTCCAACCATCCCCGTAGGCGAAGGCCAGGATGACCCAACCCGGGTCCACCCCCACGCTGAGGCCCGCCTCCAGCAGAATGGGGCCCTGGACAGCCCACTGGCCTCCTCCGCTCGGCACAAAGAAGTTGACGAGACCGGCGCTCAAGAACGCCAACGGAAGAAAAGTGGTGGCGCTCGAGAGGCCCACGAGCAACCCGCTCAACCACGTCACGATCCCAGCGGCGCGCATGATCTCGAGGATGCCGAAGTAGAGAGGGAACTGAACGAGGATAGCGCCGGCTCCCCGGGCGCCCTCCGTCACCGCGTCCATGTAGGCCCTCAAGGTGCCGTGGAGAAAGAGCCCGAAGCTCAGGAAGCCCAAGTTGACTGCGTTGAGGTCGAAGGCCACGACCTCTGCCATCAGGGCATACACGAGCCCGACAGCCATCAATGCCGCGCAGGATCGGCCAAACCAGGGCGCGTGCTCCAGGGCGACCCCGCCTGGTTCACTCTTGAAAGTGGACCCCGACGGCGGCTCCTCGTCGTCCGCTCCCGCGGCAAACTCCTCGACCGCGTCGGGCGAGCGGCGCGCCAACCCGTAGAGCACCGCCAGCAGCACCAGCGCGACAACGCTGAGCAAGATGATGTTCTCGAAACGAAACAAGGTCTGGCTCAAGGGCACCTGACCGACGACCTCGCTGGCGAAGTGGAGTGGCTGCGCTACCGTGAGAGGCGCGGACCCGCTCAGGCCTGCGTGCCAGATCGCCATGCCGACATAGGCCGCCGCTCCCAGCAGAGGCAAGGAGATGGCTTCCCCACGGCGACGGAAGCCGTCGGCGATCCCCCTGGCGACGAGGGCGCCGAGCACGGCCGCCAGCCCCCAGTGGACGACGCCTGCGGCGAGAGCGCTCACCCCCACCACCATGGTCGCTTGCGCCTGGCCGCGAGGGAGGGACGCCAACCACCGCACGACCCGCGCGGCGGGAGGGCTGCACGCCAGAGCGTGCCCGGTCACCAGAACAAGGCACATCTGGAAGGCAAAGGCGAGCCCCACCGAGCTCCCTAGTCCCTTGACCCAGACGCCCGCGACGCCACCGAGCCCCAGCGCGGGGCCGACATGGAACGCACCCAACACGAGGGCCGTAACGACGATGACCCCTGTGAGAAGGATGGCAAGCAGCAGTGGGTCCGGGACCCAACGCTCGCTACGCTCAGCCCACCTGCGGACCCGCTCTTCGCTTGCGTTCATGGACTGTCCTCGTCTTCCTCCAGCGTGTCCAGGGCGCGCTGGACCCGGAGCTCCGCCTCCCGCAAGACGAGGCGGCTCTGCTTGAGCAAGGTCGTGGCACGCTCCACTGTCGGACCGAGCTCTTCCAAGGGTACATCGTCCTCCTCCAGGCGCGCGACGAGCTGCTCGACCTCATCCATCATCGCTCGCCAGGACACCCCCCCCGCTGTTTGCTCTTCAGCCATCACTCCTCCTTGTCCACGCGGACGGCGAGCGCGCCATCCGCGAAGTGTAGCGTCAGTCGATCTTGGGTCCGCGCCTGCTCACGTCGTGTCAACACAGCGCCGGATGCCCCTTGCACGCGCACATAACCGAGCTGCAGCCAGCGCGCTGGGTCCGCGAGTCGCAGGGCGCGCTCAAGCGCCTCCACGCCCTCTTCGTGCCGCCGCATCAAGCCTCGGATCCGCTGCGTGAGGCCCCGCGCACGCTCCGCGTGCAGGTGGCTTGCGCGCGCGTGCTCCTGGGTGACCAGCCGGCGGATCCGACGCTTGCCCTGCCGCCAGCGCTCCCACGCCGCGAGACGCAGCAGACGCCTGGACTGCACGAGGAGCGACTGGAGCGCACGCGCGCGTCGCCGCGACGCCCGCGCCAGCGCCTGACCGACCGCCCGCCGCACCCTCCCCTCGATCGCACGGGGCCCCGTCCGAGCGCTGCGAGCCTGGAAACGGACGCACGCACGCTCCAGGCGCTGCCGGTGCCCCAAGGCCTCGCTCCGCGCTTCGCGGAGGCCGCGCGAAGTCGCCTGGAGCAGTCTCGCATGTACGTCGTGCAGACGCTGGGCCGCGCGGTCTACGAGCGCGACCAAAGAGCTCGCTGCTGCGGTTGGGGTCTTCTCCCGGTGGGCGATCTCATCGAGTACGCCACGGTCCAGCTCATGACCGATGGCCACCAACACCTTCGCAGGATGATTCGCGACCCGAAGCGCGATATCCAGATCATCCCATGCGGCCAGGTCCAGTTTCCCACCGCCGCCCCGCGTCAGCACGCAGACGTCGAAGTGACCCGCATGGGCAGCGATACGATCCAGGGCAGCGCACACGTCCGCAGCGCAGTGCTTCCCCTGCACCCGCACGGCGAAGAGTGACACGACGAAAGGGTACGAAGAGCGTCGCAAGGTCTCCAGGAAGTCATGGCAAGCGTCGGACTCTGGGGCAGTCACCAGGGCCACGCGGAGCGGGAGGTCGGGCCAGGGACGAGCCAGGTTGCGCGTCGCGAGGCCCATCTCCTGCAGCGCTTGCAACACCTGCTCCTTCCGCCGAAGGGCCTCACCCAAGAGGAAGTCCTCGTCCACGTCTTCGACGACGAGCTGCACCTCTCCCCGGGCAGCATATGGAGCCAGCGAGCCGACCAAGCACAAGACCCGGCCCTGCTCCCACGCGGCACCCAAGCTAGCCAGACGCTCATCGACGCGCCGCGCAGCACGCGCAAATAGCACGATGCGGATGGACGCGACGACGGCACCCTCGCTGTCTCTCTCGACGAGCCTCGCGTAGCGGTGCTCACCGCGCCCAGGCCTGACCTCCTCAAGCTCACCGACGACATAGAGCTTGCCGGGGAGCGCCACGCGTAGCGCCCTTTCCACGCTCTGCCAAAGGGCAGCGACTCCCCAGCGGAAGGGCGCCTCCTCTGCTGCCCCACCCCGATCTGGGGACGCTGCGCTTGGACTGACTCCCTCCTCTGGGCCCTCGAAGCCAAGCGGGTGCAGCGCTTGGACCAACGCGGCCTCGACATGCGCCGGGAACACCCAGACCTTACGCTCCCATGAGAATCGACCTCTCATCGAGCGCATCATGTCCACCAGGTCGCTCCGGTAGGGGAAACTGACCTCTAGCGTAGCGGAGCTGCGGTTGTGGACGATCTGACGCCTGCTCATCAGGACAACCGGTCGTTGTGCGTGCGCACCAGAAATTGCACGCCGCAGGTTGCCTTTGCCCACCTCGAAGCGCAAGTAGCTTGGTAGCCGTCCCGCAGCACACGCGGACGCCTGGGTAGCGCGGGGTGACGGCCGCCCGCACCTCCGTCGCGACGTGCGGGTCTCCTCCCTCGGATGCGAGAGGTTGTATGAACGCGGTCAAAGTCTTCGTGACGACCTACTGCCCCTTCTGCGATGCGGCCAAACGTTACTTGGAGAAGAAGGGCGTCCCCTTCGAGACCATCGATGTGACCGATGACGCGGAACGCCGCCAGTGGCTGGTAGAGACGACTGGACGTAGGACGGTTCCCCAGCTCTTCGTGGGTCCGCACGCCATCGGCGGCTACACGGACCTGTGCGCGCTGGACAAGGAGGGGAAGCTGCTCCCGATGCTCTCTGAACAAGAGATACCCTTCCGCGCATAACCCCTCAGCGCGTCGGGCGCTCCACCGGGTGCAGACAGGGGTTGGGCTGCCGCCCCCAAGGGGAGCGTCGCCGGCGCTGCAGCAGGGGGCCTGGAGGCCCCCGAAGCTCACTGTTCCTGAGAACGGAAGGTGAAGGGGTAGGCGACCTGCACCATACCGCCGTCCGGCTGATCGAAGCGCATCCGGCTCACTTCGCGCAGGATGCACGACTCCATGTTCCGGTTGGTGGTGGTGTTCTCTGCAACGTTCTGCGCCACGACCCTGCCGTCGAGGCCGATGGTCCAGTTGACGGTCACGCGGCCCGCGAGGGCAGGATCGCGCTGCAGCTCGACCTCGTAGCACGCACGAAGCCCGCGCGCGTGGCGACGAACGACGCGCTCGATCTGCTCGCGCGTCAAGAAGCCCGACACCTGGCCGGCCCGAGCGACATCCACCCGAGCGACGCGCGTCGGGGGCCGCCGACCCAAGCCGGCTCCCTGGCCGCGCCCACCGCCGGTGTCCAAGGCACCGGCGCCACCGACCCGACCGAAACCGTCACCGCCGCCGCCTGACCCGGATCCCGAGCGGCCGAGCCCCGTGCCCTGGCCCCAAGCAAAGGCGTCGCCTTCACCCGCCATCGCCATCGGCATGCCCAGGCTCAGGTCAAGGGCCTGGTTCTGGTCGAACATCCGGGTCAGCGCGCCCGACTCCGCGAGCGCCTGCTCGAAGGCCATGCCCAGCTCCGGCACCTCGACTCGGTCGACCAGTACGTCCTCGCGGTCGGGCAGGATCGTCTCGTCGGGCTCATCCGGGTCACCGGTCTCACCTTCGTCTTCCGGGGGCGCCTCGGCGGAGGTGTCGTCCGGCTCCTCTTCCTCCAGTTCTTCCGGCGGATCGGGCGACTCGGCGGCCATGATGTTGATGAAACGATCGGGGAGCCGCAGCTCATCGCTCCGCATGCTGGGATCCGCCCACAAGATCGCGAAGATGACGATGATGGCGTGCAGGACCGCGGAGATGACGGTCGTGGTCGCGAGCGCGTAGCCGAGCGTCGCCGCCCCACCGACAAAGGGCGGGAGGGCTTCGGGCTCTACCCACTGGAAGAAGTAGACAACCTCGTTGAGAACGAGCGTACCCCAGTCACCGGGGTTGACCTCGACGGGACCCGAGAGCTTCGCGACCGGCTGCTCGACGCCCCGCAGGCTGAGCGTCCCTACCATCCCCTGAATCGGGGTCAGTGTATAGGAGCCACCGCCTTGAGCCGGCTTGAACAGAACAGTGCGCTCTTGCGCCTCAAGAGGCGCGATAAAGTCGACGGAGGGCCCAGCGCCAACGGTCACGTCGCGGGGGTCCTTCAGCACCAACTCGTTGAGAATCGTGCCGTTCCAAATCTGTGCAACCCGGAGACGCTGCTTGATCACAACTTTCCCTCGTTCCTGTTGACCCGCCTCGCGCACGTCCCGCGACGGCTTGCGGCGGGCCATACCATAGCCAACCCAGGGTCGAGGGGTCAAGGTCCTCTCGGTCGCCTCGCCACCTGGCTGCCTCTCCAGAGACAACGAATGGCAACCGAGGTTCCGCCCTGGCCTGACTTTTCCCTCAAAGCGCGAGCCATGCTAGGCTGCGCACTCCGAGCGCCAAGCGCATCGGGCGGGGCGGGCTCCCCATGCCATCGCTGACCCCGCGCCGGACCTCCGCCAAGCCCCTCCGTGATTCGAATGACGTCTCCCCCGCGCCTGCTGTTCTTCTGCGCCCTGTGCCTCACGCTGGGGCCCGCCCTCCCCTGGCCGGCCTCTGCCCAACCCGACCCAGGCGCATCGCGAAGCCCGCGACCCCTCGTTAGCCCAGGGTCCCACCAACAGCTCGACGCCCGTCAAGAGGCACAGCTCGCGGAACGCCTCAGGCGTGCCCAATGGGCCTTCGTGGCGGAGGTGGATCTGGGGCCCTTTCGCCAACCCCGCACGGTGCAGGCCGCGAGTGTCGCGACCCTGATCGTTGCGTCCGAGGACGAGACCCTCGGGCTGTGGACGACCGCCTCCGCCGTCGCTGGCGCTGCGCGGATCTTTTTGGCCATGCCGGGAGGTGAGGAGATCCCCCTTCGGCTGGTGGCGAGTGCCGACGACCTCGACCTCGCCTTGCTCGTCCCGCAGGATCCAACCCGTGCGCCGTGGCTGGCCGACGATGCGCTGCGCCTCGTCACGGATGAAGAGGGGGCCACGCAATGGTGGGCCTTAGGCCCGGTCGCGCCACCGCGCCCGATCAGCGACCCCAACGCGCGCGGCGACGCCTCCACCCAGGCCCCCACCCCAACGCTGGTCTCGGGCGACCAGCGCTGGACACCACTGCGCGGCCAGACCTACTACCTGGTATCTCCCGTACCAGGCTTGTCACGAGGGCACGCGCTCGTCGACCACAGCGGACGGGTGCTCGGCCTTACTGCGACCGCAGCGGGACGACGGGGACGAACGCAACCCGCGCTGATCGGCCACGCGTGGTTGGATGAGTTCGCGCGACGCGTCGCGCAAAGTGGGACGGGAACGTGGCAACCGCGGATCGAGCAGGAAGGCTTCGATCTGCGGACAGGGCCTGACGTGCTGCGCCAAGGGCCTCAACGATGAAGGGAGACTGCTCCCCGGAGGGGCCAGAGCAGCGCCGGCTGCAGGGGTTGGTGCAGGACGCCCGAGCCCGCTTCCTGGGCGCGCCCGAGCCCTGGTGGATCGCGTGCTCAGGCGGGGCAGACTCCACGCTCCTCGCTTTATTTGCGACCCGCTGGGGAGGGGATATCCGCCTCCTGCATGTCCATCACCACCTGAGGGCGCGCGCCCATGCTGACGAGGAGGCCGTCCGGAACCTCGCACAGACACTCCACGTGCCCCTCGTGGTGCTCCACGCGGGACCGGCCGAGGGAGAGGAGCAGGAAGGACGCGAAGGCCAGGCACGACGACGGCGGGTACAGGCACTGCGCGCTTGGCTGAGCGGTCGTGGCGGTACCCTCTTCTTCGGGCATCAAGGCTCAGATGCCCTCGAGACCCTCGTCCTGCGCCTGACACGAGGGACGGGCATGCAGGGGCTCGCCGCGTTCGGGCCAGAGGGGCACGTCGATGGCATGCCGCTGCGTCGCCCGCTCTGGTCGTGGCACCGCGCTGAGGTGCGGGGCTTCCTCGCGACGCAAGGCCTCGGATGGGTCGACGACGAGACCAACGATGACGCAGGGCGGACACGCAACCGCGTCCGCCCTGCGCTGGACGCCCTCTGTGACAGCTTGGCGGCGGGAGAAGCAGCAAGCCTCGCGGCGAGCTTGGCCGGCCTCCACGAAGAAGCGACCCTCTGGTGCAGCACCCTGGACCAGCGCATCAGAGACGTGGGCGCGCGCCGGGGAGAGACAGCGTCGATGCTTCGGCGCGCCACCCTGGCTGCGCTGCCTGCGCCCGAGCGCCGTGCGCTCATCGCCCGCCTCTGCGCATCGCTGGCCCCGGGAACGACCCGCACCTTCGTGGAGAGGGTCTCCGAGGCCATCGCCAGCAACGGTGTGCGCGAGATCAACGGCGCGCGCCACTGGGCGGAGGTAGGTCGCCACGGCGTCCTCTTGATGGCCAAGGCTCCTGGGGAGCGCCTGGCGCCAAGCGAGGCGCCGCAACAGGTGTGGCCTGACGACGCACCGGAGCGAGCGTGGGAGAGCCTCGGAGGGCGCCTGGTCCTGAGCCCCGATGCCCCGCGAGAACCTTGCCTGTGGGGTGCGCTGCCCGCGCCTCACCCTCGTCAGCGCCTCGTGGTCCAGAGCTACGACGAGGCGTGGGGGTGGCAGCGCAACGCAGCGCTGCTGCGGAGCGTGGTCCCAGACCGCTTCGCCTGGCGGCGGCTGCGATGGCTGACAGTCGATGGACTTCCTCTGGAAGCCTGCGTGAAGCCCCCCGCTGACGGCACGAAGGCGCCGTGGGCCTACGCCATCTGGCAGCCCTGGCCAGAGCTCGCACCGGTCGGCGCCAAAAGCCCTTCGCCTGGGCTTGGATCGGTTGCGCTCCCCGGAAAGTGAGCTATCGTGGGGAGGCGCCACGTGTGACGCACCATCGCTAGCCCGGCGCACCCGTAGATGACCTGCCTGCCGATGACCTGCCTGTCGATGGCCTGCCCGCAGTCGATGGCCTGCCCGTAGAAGCTCTTCCAGTAGATGTTGTGAAGCAAACGCAGAAGTCGATTCTCCTATGGGTGGTGTTCATCGCCCTCATCGTGGCCGTCGTGAAGATCGTGACGGCTGATGGTGTCGAAGATCAAGAGGTCGCCTTTTCGGTCTTTCGCGCTGCCGTAGAAGCGGGCCAAGTCGAGAGCGTGACCGTCCATGCCGACGGTCGTCTGGAGGGCCAGTGGCGCCCCGACGCGCAGGTGGAGGGTGCAGGGTCTGGGCAACACTTCACGTCGATCGGTCGGCTCACGGATGACCTCCAGGACATCATGATGGCCCAGGACGTGGCGTTCACCTTCAAGCGCGAGGAGCCGAATCATTGGTGGCCGCTCTTCAGCGTGCTCGCCCCCATGATTCTGATTCTGCTTCTTTTCTTCTTCTTCCTACGCCAGCTTCAGAACAGCGGCGGCCGCGCGATGAGCTTCGGAAAGAGCCGCGCGAAGCTCCTCCATGAGACCCCTGGTCAGGTGACCTTCGCGGACATCTCCGGGGTAGAGGAGGCGAAGGAGGAGCTGCAGGAGATCGTTGACTTCCTCAAAGATCCTCGTCGCTTCACCCGGCTGGGCGGGCGGATCCCCAAGGGTGTGCTGCTCATGGGGCCTCCGGGCACGGGCAAGACGCTGCTCGCCCGCGGGGTTGCAGGGGAGGCCGGCGTGGCCTTCTTCAGCATCTCTGGCTCAGACTTTGTGGAGATGTTCGTCGGCGTGGGCGCGAGCCGAGTGCGTGACCTCTTTGAGCAGGGGAAGAAGCAAGCCCCCTGCATCATCTTTATCGACGAGATCGATGCCGTGGGCCGGCACCGCGGTGCCGGCATGGGCGGAGGCCACGACGAGCGCGAGCAGACGCTCAACCAGCTCTTGGTCGAGATGGACGGCTTCGAGTCCAACGAAGGCGTCATCCTCATCGCCGCCACCAACCGCCCGGACGTGCTCGACCCGGCGCTTCTGCGCCCCGGGCGTTTCGATCGGCGCGTCGTCGTGCCGAGGCCCGACGTAGCGGGGCGCCTCGGCATCCTCGAGGTACACACGCGCAAGACGCCGCTGGCGCAAGACGTGGACCTCGAGCGCGTCGCCCGCGCAACACCGGGATTCTCCGGTGCCGACATTGAGAACTTGGTCAACGAAGCCGCGCTGCTGGCGGCCAGGCGCAACAGCGACGTCGTCACCGCAGGCGACTTCGACTTCGCCCGGGACAAAGTGCTCATGGGCGCAGAGCGCCGCAGCGCTGTCATCAGCGAGCGCGACCGCCGCGTGACGGCCTTCCACGAAGCCGGCCACGCGCTGATCGCGGCGCTGCTCCCGGCAGGCCAGGACGTCGACCCGATTCATAAGATTACGATCATCCCGCGCGGTAGAGCCCTAGGCGTGATGCAGCAGCTGCCCACCGAAGATCGCCTCAACGTCAGCAAGACGTGGGCGATGAACAAGATCGCCATCGCCATGGGCGGACGCATCGCCGAGGAGCTCGTGTTCGGTCAGCTCACCACGGGCGCAGGACAAGACCTGGAGCAGGCGACCCAGCTCGCGCGCAAGATGGTCTGCGAATGGGGCATGAGCGAAGCCATGGGACCGCTCTCCTACCGCGACGGCGAGGAAGAGGTGTTCCTCGGCAGGGACTACAACCGCGGGGGACGCGCCCACTCGGAGCAGACGGCGCTCGAGATCGATCGCGAGATCCGACGAATCGTCACCGAACAGTACGCGAGGGCACAACGCATCCTGGAGGACAACCGCAACCTGCTCGACGCGGTGGCAGAAGGTCTCCTTGAGTTCGAGGCGTTGGACGCGAGCGAACTTGAGCTCATCCTCCGTGGGGAGATCCGTTTGGTCCGTGACCAACGCGCCGCGAGCGTCGCCAAGGCACAGGAGCGGCGACCGCCGCCTCAGACGGGATTCCGTGAGGAGGGGCTGTCCACCCCCAAGGAAGTGTGCGCAGACGGGTCGTCGCCCGCTACGAGCCGAACCTAACCCCCTGAAGACCACCCCAGGGCCCTGCGAGGAAGGAGCGCTCTTGGTCACAACGAGCCCTCGCGACGCGACACCTACCCTCCACGACGCGTGCGCCGCAACCTCTGCAGCCCTCGATCCAGCAGCGCCTCGCTGGGTGCTGAGCGGACGTGCGCTGTGCTTGTCGCGCCCCGTGGTGGTCGGCATCCTCAACGTGACGCCAGACTCGTTCTCGGATGGTGGGCGCTTCCTTGAGCTCGACGCCGCATTGCGCCACGCAGACCAGATGGAGAGCGAAGGTGCGGCCATGATCGACGTCGGCGCGGTGTCGACACGCCCAGGCGCGGTGTGGGTGTCGGAGGATGAAGAGGGGCAGCGTCTCTTCCCCCTGCTGCGCGCGCTGCGTGCGTCCACCACACTACCCATCGCGGTCGACACCTGGCGCTCTACGATCGCGGAGCGCGCCCTGGAGCTCGGCGTGGAGGCGATCAACGACATCAGCGGGGGTCGCTTCGACGTGGCCATGGGCCCGCTGGTGGCGGCCCGCAGGGCAGGCTTCGTCGTCTGTCACAGCGACGCCTCCTGGGAAGGCCTCCATGACGTGCGAGCCCTTGAGCCCGAGCAAGTGGTCCTCCAGCTTCGACGCCGGCGCGACGCGCTCTTGGATGCTGGCGTCCGGGCGGAGCAGCTCGTCGTTGACCCTGGCTTTGGCTTCGGAAAGGATGTCACCCAAAACTTGCGGTTGCTGAGGCAACTCACGAAGCTGCAAGCGTTGGACCTCCCTCTCTATGTGGGCGGCAGCCGAAAGCGCTTCGTGCGCGCTGCGGTCGGAACCGAGCGGGACAGCGTGGAACACGCCACGACGGCCTTTCACACCCTCGCTCTGGAAGCGGGCGCCCGTATCCTGCGAACGCACAACGTTTCTGCTGCGGTGGCCTGCGTTGCCTTCTGGTCCTCCACCCGTGAGGCCGCGACCTCCACCCCCGCACCCCTCTCCGTCCCGTGATGCGCCAGGTCTCCCTTCTCAGCCTGATCCCCGTGTTCGCGTTCGGCGCAACAGCTTGTGTCGACGCCAGCGGCGATCGTCTGCTGCGTTTTGGACCCGACTGGGTCATGAACGGGGTCGACTGGCTCATCGTCTCCGCGCTGCTCTACGGGCTGATGGCCATCCTCAACCAAGGACGGTCCAATCTGGTGGTCATCTGGATCGGAGCGCTGCTGATCGTGTGGAGCGTCGTCCGGCGATCCGACCTCGCTGGGACCGACTTCTTGGTCTCGAGCATCGTGAACTCGGTGATCTTGATCATCGTGGTGCTCTTCCACAACGACATCCGACGCAACCTCGTCCGTGGCTTCTCGGGCCATCACGCATCGGCGGACAGTGGACAGTACCGGCAGGCCATCAAGGAGGTTGTGAACGCCGCGGCAGAGATGGCCCGGACGCGGACAGGCGCCTTGATCGCGATCGAGCGCAGCAATTCGCTCGACCACATCACGGCAGACGCCGTCGAGCTGCGCGCCAAGATCAGCAAGTCCCTCTTGCTGGCCATCTTCGTCGCGGCGGGCCGCAACCCACTGCACGATGGGGCCGTTGTCATTCAAGGCGAGCAGATCAGCGCGGCCGGCTGCTTTCTGCCGCTTACGGCCAGCCCGGGGATCCACCAGCACCTCGGCACGCGCCACCGAGCAGCCATCGGCCTCTCCGAGGAGACGGACGCCGCGATCGTGGTTGTCTCGGAGGAGACCGGGACCATCAGCCTAGCATGCAAAGGCAGCCTGATTCGTGGGCTCGACGCCAACCAGCTCCGCGAACGCCTCTTCACGCTCATGCGTGTGGCGGAACCCGCCGCAGTGGAGACGGAGAAGGGTCCAGCATGAGAGCAAAGATCTCCATCACACGCCTGGTGCTCAGCGGCATGCTTGGAGCGCTCTTGGTCTGGGGCGCCAACCAGACCCCAGAGAGATCTACAAGCTCCGAACCTGTCGTCCTGCGCATAGGCCACGTGGACACCCCGGATGGGTACATCCTCATCAGCGAGCTCCCTGAGGTGACCGCGACGCTGCGCGGCCGACACCGCGATCTGCAGCGCTTCCTCGCGGACAACCGAGCGGTGGTGAGGCTGACCGATGTACGACCCGACCAGGTGAGCTACCGCCTGCGAGCTGATGACCTCGGCATCCCGGACGGCCTTACGGTCGTCTCTTTCCACCCGGAGGTGATCGACCTCGAACTGGATCGGCGGGTCCAGCGCGATGTGCCGATTCACGTCTTCCCCCGCGGCGCCCTTGAACCAGGCTATGAGCTCGTGAGCATCGAGACGACGCCGGGTACGGTCAGGGTCTCAGGCCCAGAGCGCTCGCTGACGGCCCTCGATCGGCCAGCCGTCGTGGCTAGAAACGTCGACCTCACCGGCCTCCGCGCTAGCCGGACCTTCGTGGCGACCCTGGTGTCCGACCTTCCCCGGGTGACCCTCCTCGATCAGGATCCTGTCAACGTGCGTATCGAGATCCAGGCGTCTGAGGCAGAGGCCTCGGTGGGCGCTGACATCGACATGGAGGGTGCACACGCCAGCCACATCGAGCTCGTGGATCGCCGCGTGACCCTCATCGTTCGCGGCCCTGAAATCGCCATCGAGAGGTTGCGGGACGAGCGTGTCTACGGGTTGGTACGCTTGACCGACGAAGAGGCGAGCCAACCCGGCCTCTACGCGCCTGAACCTCACTTCCCCTCCTTGCCGCGCTTCGTGCGTGTCATGGAGACGCGTCCCTCCCAGATCCGCGTACGTGTCCGCCCTCGGTCCGATCACGACGCAGACGGTGCGTCCAACGACGCGCCCCCTCCCTCCCTTGAGCCTACCCCATGACTCAGCGCCAATTCTTCGGGACTGACGGCATCCGTGGCCGCGCGAATCAAGCGCCCATGACCGTCGAGTCCGCCGTCCAGCTAGGCCGCGCCGTCGCGACCCACTTTCGCCGTCAACAGCACCGTCCGAAGGTCCTCGTCGGCAAGGACACACGGTTGTCCTGCTACATGCTGGAGGCTGCCCTCATCGCAGGTATCACCTCCACGGGGGCAGACGTGGTCGCCGTCGGGCCGGTGCCGACGCCGGGCATCGCCTTTCTGACGACCAGCATGCGCGCCGACGCGGGCATCGTCATCAGCGCCTCGCACAACCCCTACGACGACAACGGCCTCAAGGTCTTTGGCCACGACGGCTTCAAGTTGCCGGACGACGTTGAGCTCCTCCTGGAGGAGCTCATGGAGCACCCTGAGCGATGCCTCCAGGCAAGCGGCGCAGAGCTCGGGCGGGTGAGACGGGTCAATGACGCCAACGGCCGCTACGTGACCCACGTCAAGCGCATGCTGCAGGCGGAGTTCGATCTGGAAGGGATGAAGATCGTCGTCGACTGCGCCAATGGCGCCGCCTACCGCACCGCCCCTCTCGTCTTCTCCGAGCTCGGCGCCGAGGTCATTGCCCTAGGGGTGGCCCCCAATGGGCTCAACATCAACGAGCGATGCGGCAGCATGCACCCCGAGGGCGTCGTGGCCGCTGTCTTGGAGCACGGCGCTGACATCGGCGTCGCTCTCGACGGCGACGCTGACCGTCTGATCCTGGTCGACGAGCGCGGCAACGTCGTCGACGGAGACGCCGTGCTCGGGCTCTGCGCTACCCATTTGGCGGCGCAAGACCGGCTCCCTCACCGAACTGTCGTCGCGACGCAGATGTCCAACCTAGGGCTAGAGCACTACCTGGACCAGCACGGCATTCGCCTGGAGAGGACGCTCGTCGGCGACCGCTACGTGGTGCAACGCATGCGCGAAGGCGGCTTCACCTGCGGGGGGGAGCAGTCCGGACACATGGTGTTCCTCGAACACGCGACGACGGGTGACGGGCTGGTGGCTGCGGTCCAGGTCCTTAACGTGCTCCTCGCCACCCAACGCCCTCTGTCCGACCTCGCCGGACGCCTGCACCGCGTCCCACAGCTCCTGCACAACGAGCGCGTCGCCTGCAAACCGCCGCTCGAGACCCTGCCTCGCTTTCAGAGCCGGCTAGCGGCGATCGAGCAAGAGCTGGGCCGGCGTGGCCGCGTGCTTGTCCGCTACTCGGGCACGGAGTCCAAGGTGCGCGTGATGGTCGAGGCCGAAGACGCGGGATCGCTTCGGCCCATCGCCGACGAGCTCTCGGCGCTGTTGCGTGACGAGATCGCCGCCATCGCCGGAGCCATCGAGCCATGATCATCGGCTCGCCCATCGTCACCGCCGAAGGCATGCGCGAAGCCGATCGCCGCACGATCGAGCGCTTCGGGCTGCCCGGCCTCGTGCTGATGGAGCGCGCCGCGCTTGAGGTGGTGCGGGCATGCCGCGATGTGGCGCCGACTGCGGCACACGCCTTGGTGCTCTGCGGAGGCGGGAACAACGGTGGTGACGGCTTCGCGATCGCCCGCTTGCTCCTCACCCATGGGCTTCGCGTCGACGTGGTGGAGACGCAACGCGGGCACGAACTGAAGGGTGACGCTGCTCGACAGAGGACCCTCTGCTTGCGCATGGGCATGCAGCCATGGCGCTGGGATGCGCTCGACACGTCCTCCCCACCCTTCGCATCCGACTACGACATCGTGGTCGATGCCTTGATCGGGACAGGCCTCCAGGACCTGCCGCGAGGCTCGACGGTCGACCTCATCGCCTACCTCCGAGAGCGCTATCCCCGTGGCTCCCGACGCGCGCGGGTAGTGGCTGTAGACATCCCCTCGGGTGTCTTCAGCAACACGGGCGCTGCCCCGCTCCCCGTCCTCGAGGCGGACGTCACCGTCACCTTTGGCGCGTGGAAGTGGGGGCACCTCTTGGGTGCAGGCCGCGCTGCCTGCGGCCAAGTACACGTGGCAGACATTGGCATCCACCGCCCCTACATGGAGCAGCTTGCCGACGCGACACGCGTCGGGTGTGCCGACCTGCGCAGCCTCTACCGGCCAATCGACGCGGGCGCGCACAAGGGCACGCAGGGCCGGATACTCCTCGCGGTCGGTTCGACCCAGACCCCAGGCGCAGCGGTACTGGCCGCGGGTGGTGCGCTGCACACGGGCGCTGGCCTGGTCGACGTGAGCGCGCCCAGGGAGACGCTGCGCTTGGTCTGGCAGCGCCACCCTGAGTGTCTGGGGGCGGCGACGCAAGGGCTGGCGGAGCGACTGCGTCTCGCCGACGCCTGTGTCGTCGGCTCTGGATGCGGCGGGCCCAAACGGGCGGGTCGACTGCTCGCGCGTGTCCACGACGCGGGCGCGTCGCTCCCTACCGTGCTGGACGCTGACGCGCTTCGCGCGATCGCGGCCGGCGCGCCACGACCCCTGGGGCCGCTGGTCATGACGCCGCACCCCGGTGAGCTCGCGGCCTTGCTGGACGCGGACACGGAGGCGGTGGTGGCGGACCTCCCCCGAGCCACACGAGAGGCTGCACAGCGGTGGGGCGCCTGGGTGGTGGCCAAGTCGTCGGCTACGCTCGTGGCCGGACCCCGCGCACAGGATGGCCTCTGGTGTATCGAGGGCGGTTCCCCGGGCCTCGCTACCGGAGGCAGCGGCGATGTGCTGGCTGGGACTATCGGAGCGCTGCTTGCGCGCTACACCCCCCTACACGCAGCCTTGCTGGGGTGTTGGGCTCACGCCGAGGCGAGCCGCGAGTGTGCGCTTCGACGCGGAGCCGAGGGCCTGCTTCCAGCCTCCCTGGCCACGGCGATAGGACGCGTGTGGGGGCAACTGCAGTCATGACGCGGATGGGCGCTCCCCCTCGTTGGTCGACACAGCGCGCGCCAGCGGCGTGTGCCAGCTGGGTTCTCCTCGTCAGCGCCTGCGCCTGCCTGTCGGCCTGCGAAGGGCTGGAGATCTCCCAGCGCTATGAGCGCAACCTGTCTATCAACGCGCAAGCAGAGGCTTTTGAGCAGCCCGTCGTGGGGCGCGTTGGCGTGTCGCTCGCCGCGCACAACGAGGGCACCGAGCCCATCCAGGTCACGGTCACCGCCCAGGCTCGTACGCTGGGAGACGCTGACGCGAGCCCCTGCGAAGCGCTCAATGCATCGGCTCGCACGCGGGTTCTTCTGGTGGGGGTCGACGCCGATGGCGATCCGCAGGTCCCCGAGGATGGCCTGTCATCCGTGCCCGCTTCGGATCGCCTGCTGGAGTTGACGGCGCCGCCGAGCAACCAGGGGCAGCCCTTGGCCTTTGCGCTTGTGGCCGAGAGCCGTGTACGGCTCGACTTGTACGCGCCCCCCGAGCTCCCGCCGCTCTCTGCGCAGAGGCGGGGCGGTGCCCCCATTGAGCTGACACCGATGATCGTGGAGGCTGCGCCATGCCCCTCCGGTGCTCTACGCTACAGCCTCCTCTTGGACAGCGGCAGGACCCTGGTCCTGCTGCCAGGGGGCGCACCACGCGAGGCCACGCTCCTGCTGCACCGCCCCTGCGTATCCAGGGCTGCTGTGCCAGGAACCTGCCCCGGTCATGAGGGACCCCTGCTGAGCGAGGTCCTCGACGTGGCACCAGGGCAACACGCGGAACTCTGGCTCAGTCCAGGTCGGCTGGGAGTCGGCAACGAGACGCGTTTGAGGTGGTCCTGTGAACCCGATGGCTGCCTGGGCACGCTTGCGTGGACCTTCACTTCCGAGGCACTGGCGTGCCGGAGCACAGCGGACTGCCAAGGCGCCAACCTGTGCACAGCGGACGGACGATGCACCCAAGACCGTGGTTGCTCGCTGCGCCCTGGGCCGTCACCGCCGCCTTGGACCGCGCTTCTGCTGCTGAGCCTCCTGTTGACCCGGCGCATGCACCTCCGATCGCACCGTGCTTCATGGACCCTGGCCGTGGCCTTGTCGTTGCTCACGCTCAGCGCACCCGGGGCTCATGCGAGCGATGCTCCGTGGACCGTCACGTTGGGAGGGGCCGTCGGTGGGCGGACCTGGCTGAGCCCCGACGAGAACCCCTACCAGACGGGGCTTGACCTGGGAATCCGCCAGCACCTCGAGAGCGGACGTGTCGGGTTGCTCTTGGCGTTTCATCTGTCGTCGTACCTCGTGGACACCCCCGCGCCTCCCTTGGAGCGGGGCGCCCGCGCCGTGACCAGCTCCCTCGGCGCGAGCATAGCGTGGACGGAGCGCAGAGCTCTCTGGTACCCCTACAGCGTCGTTGGGGTCGGCTACCTTCAGTGGCTGATGCAGCCGGACGCAGCGCGCTGGGCAGGAGGACCCTCAGAGCGCTTGCTGATTCATCTGCAACAGGGTGTTCGCACATCGCTCCTAGCTCCCCTTGCCATCGACGCTTGGTTCGACGGCCGTTGGTTCTTCCTGCACAGGCGGCCACCGCTGGATGTGGGGTGGGGCCTATCCCTAGGCATCTCCGGCACATTCTGACCTGGCACCTTCTGACCCAACATGCGGCCTACTCAAAACGACTCGCTGGCGCACACACCCGACCGCACCTGACGTCGCTCAGCGCGATAGCTAGCGGTCCACCACGCGTGGGAGGGTTCCTTGCCGATACTCCCCCGCTGCAACGCCGTCGCCAATACCCCCTCGATTGCGGACCACGAGGGTTGCTCCTCGGTCCACAGGCGGCAAGCCAGGGCTCCCTGTACCAAGAGCATGTAGGCGCCATCCGTGGCGTAGAGTCCGGCACTCGCTGCCCTCCGCGCGATATGGGTCGGGGAAGCGCTCACGCTCAAGTCCCAGACACGACACGTAGGGGGCAACGCATCCCAAGGAACCACCCGATACGCCCGTGCAGCTTCCTCATGCTCCTGCAAGGCCAAGCTCGTGGCGTCGACCACAAGCTCCGTCTGCGCCACCCAAGCACCGGCGCAGGCCTCCTCAGACCAGGGGACCCCGCGCACCCGCCCTGCCGCGCCGCTCTCGTGACCCCGGCCCCAGGCAAGCACGCCCTCCAGCGCCTCGCGCCTGCGCCCCACGACGACGACGTCCATGCCACGGGACAGCATGGCCCCTAGCACAGCACGCGCGGCTCCACCGGTTCCCAGCAAGAGCGCGCGCTGCATTGACCTGCCTTGCGCTTCCCCCAAGCGGTCCAACATCGCCTCGACGCCGTGTACGTCGGTATTGCTCGCGTGCAACACCCCGGCCCGCTCGGTCCACCAGGTGTTGGCCACCCCCAGACGCATCGCCCAGGTGGATGCGGTGTCCGCCAAGGCCAAGGCCTCGCGCTTCCACGGGAGGGTGATGTTTGCTCCGCGGACCGCGCCGACTCGCACCCGCTGCGCCGCCTCGCGGAGCCCGGCTGTGTCCACCTCTTCCGCTACGTAGGTCCCCTGCACGCCCAAGCTGGCAAACCCCGCATCCTGAAAGAGCGGAGAGTAGCTGTGCGCGACCGGCGCGCCGTAGAGCCTGAACTTGAGCACCCAGCGACCTCCCCAATTGTGAGCCAGCACCGAGCGTGCTACGCCCCTCCTGGCCAGTGACACGCGGAACCCCATCGTGCGCGACCAGAGCAGAACGGATGTCCACTAACCTCCAACTCCCTCCGCACCTGAAGCCCTTGTGTGCACAGGGCGCTGTCGTCGCAATCGGAAACTTCGACGGGCTCCATCTCGGACATCAGGAGCTCTTGCGGCAGGCCGCGGACTTCTCGCGCGGCCAAGGCCTCCCGCTCGTCGCGATGACCTTCTCGCCGCATCCGGTAACGTACTTCCGTGGGTCACCGCCGGACGCCTTCCGCTTGGCGACGGACGCTGAGCGTCTCGCGCTCCTAGGCAGCGCTGGCGCGGCAGGTACCTGGACCGTCCCCTTCGACCCAACCTTTGCCAACCTGTCGCCGCATGACTTCGTCGATGACGTACTCCGCGCTGTGTTGCACGCGCGCGGCGTGTTTGTTGGCGGTGACTTCCACTTCGGCAAGGATCGCAGGGGTACACCCGACATGCTCGTCGCACTCGGCGCTGCGCGCGGGATCCACGTGCACATCTCCGCCCAAGTCGCTGACTCCGCCGGCCCCTTCTCGTCGTCGCGGGTCAGGAAGGCGCTGCGAAGCGGCGATATGGCCGCGCTCCGACGCGACCTTGGACGACCCTGGACCCTGCAGGGCCTGACCCGTCCCGGCGCAGGCCGCGGGCAGGACATGGGTATCCCCACGATGAACCTTGTCCCCGAAGATCGCCTCCTCCCACCCAGGGGCGTCTACGCGACGTGGGCCACATGGGACGGTGCGCACTTCGAGGCATCCGTGACCAACCTTGGGGTGCGGCCCACCTTTGATGACACAACGCGCCCCCTAGCCGAGACCCTCGTCCTCGGGCAGGCGCAGCCCCCGAGAGGCCGGGGCTTCCCATTACTGGTGGCCTTCGTCGCCTGGCTACGCCCTGAACGTCGCTTCCCCGACGCACCGTCCCTACTACAGCAGATCGAGGAGGACCGAACGCAAGCCGCGCTCCACCTCGCGTCCCCGATGACCGCCGACGAACGGAGCGTCCTGGTAGCCCTTTATGGTGTCGACGCTCCCTAGCCCCGGAGACTGTGGCTACGCGCGTACCCCGTCCGGAGCGTCAACGACACCCCGGGGCCGGAATGGCTTGGGCTCAGGTTGATGCTGAGGACGACGCTCCCTCCGAAGGCTCTGTCTCTCCGTAATAGGCGCCGTACTGTTGGTAGTAATAGTACCCGTAGCGCCCATACCCGCGTCGCTTGTGCACATCGACGCCGTTGAGCACGACGCCCGCGAGGTTCGCACGAACCGCTCGCAGCTGAGCGACCATCCCAACCACGGACTCCTTCCGTGTCTTGTTCGCGCGCACCACGCTCACCATGGCGTCCACCTTCCGAGCGATCACCGCAGCGTCCGTAACAGGCCCGATGGGGGGCGTGTCGAAGACGACGATGTCGTACAAGGACTTCGCGTGCTCTAGGAACTCATCGAAGCGGCGGTGGTGAATCAGCTCCGTGGCGTCGGAGGGGATGGGCCCACAGGGCAGGAAGCTCAGGTTGGGCACAACCGTCTCGCTGACCACCTCTTCCATGGCAGCCTCCCCAACCAGGACCGACGACAGGCCGCGGTCGGACTTCACCTGAAACACCTTGTTCAGTCGTGGCTTACGCATGTCGGCGTCCACGAGCAGCACGCGACTACCGGACTGCGCCAGAACGGTGGCCAGCGAGCAGCTCGTGAGCGACTTGCCCTCCTTCGGAGAGCCCGAGGTGACAGCGAGGCTGCGCAACTCCTTGTCCGCGGAGAGAAAGAGTAGATTGGTCCTGATCGACCGACAGGTCTCGGCCACATTGGACCGAGGAAACTGATGCACGATCAAGTCCGGCTTCTTCAAGGCGTCCCTGGACACCTTCTTCACACCTGGCATCGCACGTCTTGGATCGATGCTCGGGATAATGCCCAGCACCGGAACGCCCAGCTCGACCTCCAAGGTCTCCCGTGACCGCACCGTCGTGTCCAGCAGCTCACGAACGAGCGAGAGCGCAATTCCGAGGAAGGCGCCGAAGAGCAGCCCCGCCGCCCAAATCAGCCGCTGATTCGGCGACACCGGTGTCTGGGGCACCACCGCGGCCTCCACCAGGCGCATGTTGCTGAACTCCAGCATCCTGCTGATCTCTAGCTCCCTCAAGCGCCTCTCCACCAGCGCCAGAATCTCACGCTGGCTTTCCGCTTCCCGGGCGAGGCCGTTGAAGACCATCTCACCGCGAGACACGGAGAGCGCGACCTCCTGGGCTGCCTCAAAGCGCTGCCGGAGGCGACTTTCGAGCTCACGGGCAGCCGCATACTCCTGCTGGTACGCCCGCAACACTTGCCTCATCTCTCGCTGGAGCGAGGCCTCGAAGAACTGGCGCTGTCCTGCAACCGCACGCACCTCCTCCCACTCGGGTCCGTAACGCTCCAAGAGCTCGATCTCCCGGGACCGCACCTCACTGAGTCGGTTCTTCAGGGTGTTGATGGTCGGGTGGTTGACGAGCGCATCCAAGCCGACGTCGTCATAGTTCCCGGTCCGCAACGCGCGCTCTACAGTCGCCACCGTCCCACCCAAACGGTCGAGCTCGTAGCGGGCGTTGACCAACTGCTGGCCAATCGAATCCACCGCCTGGACGGCGTGGTTCCCCCGCTCGTTTCGTGAAAACGTGAGCGCTCGCTCCTCGCGGAGGAACTCGAACATGGCTTGCTCGGTAGCATCCAGATCACGACGCAGCTCGTCGTACTGCGTCCGGAGCCACTGAAGCGCGTTGTCCGTCGTCTCCAGTCTTCGCTCCAGGCCCCCATTGATCAACTCCAGCGCGACCTCGTTGGCTAGCTGGGCCGCGATCTCCGGATGGTGATGCCGCACGGAGATGCGCAACGACCGACTCTCAGGGACCACCCCGACGCTCGTCACCCGCCCCAGCAGCACCTCCGGTGCTGGCCGCGACTCGGGTTCGCGCTCCCCTTCTCGGCCATCATGGTTCCAGAAGCGCGATTCCTCGGCGATGCGCGTACGCTCGACCACGCGGGTCAACGAGCCCACCGAGCGAGCAAACATAGCCTGCACTTCCAGGAACTCGCGCGTAGCGAAGAGCGTGCCTCCGACCCGCTCTTCCATGGCTGACGCGCTACCGAGCGCCATGGACTCGCCCCGCTCAGCGATGACCACGGCGCCCGACTGAAAGATCCGAGGCAGTGTGGACGCGTAGTACACGCTCCCCGCGAACGTCACGCCCGTCATCACAGCGATCAACAGGAAGTGCCGCGAGACGAAGTCCAAGGCGTCGTCCAACGTCAACTCAGACGAAGCTCGCTCGCGCTGCGCGCTCTCGGCTTGATCGTTCCGATTCATGGCTCCACCGTGCTCGCGCTCGGCCTAGGGGAAGAAGCGATAAGAGGGGATAAACACGGTGTCGTTCGGCCAGAGCCGGAGGTTGGGTGCCCTCCCGCTCATGACCAACTGCAGGGGAACCTCAATCTCATGCTGCACGCCGTCGATGGTGCGGGTAACCACGGCACGATCGCGAGCAGCGTTCTCCGTGATCCCCCCGGCCAAGGCCACTGCTTCAACGACGGTCAGGGCCTCCGTGTAGGGGACGCTCTTTGGTTGCCGCACATGCCCCACCACGACGACCCTCAGCGAGGCCTGCTCAATCACTTCGCAGTTTACGGAAGGCCTCTGCAGGTAGCGCCCAGCCAGCGCCTCCGTCAGCTCCTCCTCCAGCTCAGCGCAGGTCTTGCCGCCGAACTGCATCACGCCGAGCACGGGGTAACGCACACGCCCATCCTGCGCGACACGAAACTCCCCGCTCAGCGAATCCTCGCGGAAGACACGTACCGCGACCAGGTCCCCGGGACCCAACACACTGGCGGCGGGCTGCTGGAAGGACCTGCTCACCCAGTCCAAGTACGTTTCCCCAATGACCGACTGCGTACAGCCAACCCAGAGAAAGAAGCCAAGGCACCACCACAAACGCTTCACAGCACGCTCCCTGACACCGAGCCCGAACCGCAGCGATACGGAGCCCCTCTTCCTCGGACACAAAGGGCGGGCTTGCATGCTGCAGTCCCGCCCCATCGTCTTCCCTCAACGGATTCTATCGTGCCCACGCACCGCACCCGTATCCGGGCAGCGGTGTCTCCTTAGAGGGCCGCATCGAAGAAGACCAGCACACGGTGCTGGGTGTAGTCGAAGCTACGGTTCGTCGCGTCTTCACGGAAGAGCCGGTCCTGACGTTCCACGTTGGAGGCGTTCAGACGCAGACCGTAGTTCACACCGGCGCTGAAGCGCTCCAAGAAGGCGTAGCCAACTTGGAGGCCGACTCGCGTAAGCCAGTCCACGCGCTCGTCCTCGGAGTAGAGACCCACCGGCGCGCCTCCCAGCCCTTGGATGGTCGGGTTGTCGAAGCTCAGGAAGTCCGCGCGTCGCATGCTCGCGTCCAGGCGAAGGGAGAGGTCACCGAAGGCGGCGCTAAGGTCCGCACCGAAGGTATCCAGAGCGACCGTGCCGCCCGAAAGATCGGCCACATCCCGGTCATACCCGATCCCGGCGCGCAGGGTACGCGTGAAGGCGTAGCTCAAGCGCAGCTGCGCGATAAAGGCCGTTTGATCTTCCCGCCCGTCATCATCGTAGCTCATGAGACCAACACCGACGCGGCCCAGGAGGCTAAGGTCGTTGGTGACCATGCCGGAGGCACCGCCCGAGACACGCACCGCGATCGAGTCGACGTTGGGCACCAGAACGGCTTCGCCACCCTCCGTCTGACCCGTCGGCCGGCCCGCGTCGTCGTAGCTCGTCGCGCCAACGCTCGCCCGAACAAAGACGCCGGTCCGGGGAAGGAAGTTGTAGCGGAGCGCGAGGCGGCCGCTCAGGACCGAACGATCCGAACCCTCCAGCGTCTCAAAGATCATCCGACGCCAGTTAACGCCCAAGTTGCCGGAGAGGCCGCTGCGGTCCCGCTGCGACCGACCACCGGGGTGATAGGCCACCTCGGCGCCGAGATCGTTCGTCAGCGTCCGGAAGGGCTCCGCATCATCCGTCTCGTCCCCGTCCGGGTTTGGCAGCACAGCACGGCGAATGCTGTCCGAGATGGCGAGAGAGACATCAGCCTCAGGGAAGAGGCGAACACCAGCGCTCGCCGCCAGCGTCAAGCCGCTCTGGTCCGAGACGTTGGCTTCCGAGTCGAGAAACTGCTCAAACACGAAGTTCGCGGCGATCGACGCGTCGACCATCTGCTTGTCCCGGTTCGCCAGCCCGAAGCGCGGCGCGAGACGCAGGGTCATGCTGGAGTCTTCTTCCTCCGCCTCGAGGAAGACGTTCGTGTCCAGACCACCAGCGATCCGCAACCCGCCCGTCAACGTCAACCCGCCGAGCTCCACTCCGGTCCCCGCGGCGCTCGCAGAGCCAGCGCTCGCCGCCACGGCGCCGGCCGCAAGAAATGCCAGTATACTCTTACGCATCCAAACTACTCCCATCTAGGCGAGGCGTAGGCCCCTTCCGTTATAGCAACTTTCCAACGCGCACTACGACGCCCTCATACGCAATGCGCCGCCGTGTGTCCAGTTCTACTAGAGTCCAGCCGGGGTACCAGGCCGTGGCAACGTCGGCCTCTGCGAGGGCCCCTGCACGGTCGCCTCATCGGAGCCGCCCAAGCTGCCCGCGTCTCCGGCACCGCCAGCACCAGGCGCACCTGGCGTACCGGTCTCACCAGCGAAGACACCACCGCCGTCCCCAACCGCTTCGGATCCGAAGGTCTGGCCGGGCTCGTCGCCGCAGGTCCCGTCAGTGGCGGTGCACTCGCCAGCCGGGTCCTCTTCCTCTGCACCGGCAACGAACTCCGCCGTGAAGCAGGCAGCGGCTTGAGAGACGTGCGTCGACACGGTCGCGCGAAGCGCCTGAATCTCAGACTGCGCTGCCGCGATCTGGTCCTGGTCACCGGAGCGCACTGCTTCGGCCAGCCGCCGGAAAACGCCGCCAGCCTGGCCGCCTTCGAGGGCGCTGCGGGCTGCTGTCATCTGGCCGTCGTAACACTCCATCTGCTCAGCGGTCGCGTTCGGACGAGGCTGTGCGCTGTTGATGAGGTTCTGGATCCCGGCCAACTCACGCTGCGGATCCGGCTGCGCTTGCGCGACAAGCAGCGCGTCGGACGCCGCCCCTTCAACCGAAGCAGCGACGACGCCGTGACCGGCGCCAAGCACGAACACAAACGCCAGGCCTCTCAGCAATCCCTTCTTCATCATCTTGCTTCTCCTCATCGCGGGTCAGTACCGCCACCGGGCGCCTACTGACCGTGCCACGTTCCCAACCATAGTTCGGTCCACTACACCCATGGCTAGCCCCCGTCAATAACCCACGCGCCAAAAAAGGCCCGCAGCCGACGACACAGCCACCGCCTAGCCCTACGCCACATCGGCAACGATCGCAAGAGGGGACGCAACCGGTAATGTCCCTTAGTGGCGCCCCGAAAAGACAAGCGCGCAGGCCGCCGCCGCCCGGCCAAAGCACGAGTCCGCTCCCTCAGGCGAAACAAGTATCACGGCGAGGCGGAAGGGCGCGCCAGCCCGCCGATGGAGCAACCGACATCCACTGCCTGTCCTCCTGAGCAACACTCCACGTCGCTCCGGGCTGCACTGGCTCGTCGCAATGCGGATCCCCGATACGCCGCGCGGTCGCGCTGGGCTACCTGGCTTGGAACACGTAGGGGCGCTGGACCCACACGTCGCCCCCCTGGGGGGCATCAAAGCGCCATCTCCGGACCTCGCCAACGATGCACTGCCCCACCTCGGCCCCCAGCTCGTTCGTCGGCAGGCTCACGCTGTCCGTCCTACCGGTACCATCGATCTTGAAGCGGAGTACCAAGCGACCCCCGATGGAAGGATCACGGCTCGCGACACGTTCGTAGCAGCGTTCGATCTGCGCCTGATAGCGACGTAGCGTACGCTCCAGCGACCCTCGATCCAGGGTGCCCGACCCCCGCATCTCAGCGTCTTGTGGCCGCACACTCAGCGTGGGCCGACGCGGTGCGGGTGGCGCAGCCGCAGCCGCGGGCGCTCCCCCCGGAACGTCCAACCCGCCACCGGCGCTTGCCGGGGCGTCCAGCAAGCCCCCCCCACCGTCACCACCCCCGAAGCGGGCTGACGCAACGCCGTCCCCGGACCCCGCGTCGCGCATGCGCGCGGCGATGTCGTCCATGCGTGCTTCACCCAGCGACCGCGCCTCCGCGAGGCCAGTGTCAATTCCCATCTCGGATCGGAACGCGTCTGCAAGCGCAGACTGCCGAATGGATGGCGCGGGCGGCGGAGAATCCACTGGACGGGGCTGAGGCGTCGGCTCCGGCCGGGGGGTCGGCTCCGGCTCGGGCTGATCGGCATCCGCCACTTCCTCACCGTCCTCCGTCTCTTCCGGCTCATCCTGCTCCGGCGGGGGTTCTTGCTCCGGCTGGAGCATCCGCACAAAGCGGTCAGGTAGCATCTCGAGACCATCCGACCGTGCCGGCGGCGGGTGAAAGAGCGTGAAGTAGATCGCCGCTGGGAGCTGCAGCACGGTGGAGAGCACAAGGAAGAGCACGAAGGCGGTCGACAGGCCCATGACCGCCGTGGCGAATCTCAGGACGCCGCCCTGCATATTCGCCGGGAGTCGGGGTAGATCCTTCAGCGGCGCGGGGTTAACGAACTGAAAGAGTACGGCAGTGTCACCGACGTTGATCTTTCCGCGCCACTGCTCATCGATCGGCAGCTGGTAAACGCCGCCACTCGCCTTCGCATCACCGCGCTTCGCGGCTTCCTCCAACGTGATCACGCCCTCGCGCGTGGCGATCCGTCCGCGCATCCCCTCCAGGAAGCGCAGCACGTAGCGGCCATTCTTGACGTCGAAGAGCACATGCTCCTCGGGAGCGCTCTCCGACGCCAACGTCACCGTACAGCGCCACTTCTTGCCGATCGTGACTGGGTTCCGCTCGTACAGCAGCCGCTCGTCGATGATCCGCCCCTGCTGCACAACGCCGACGCGAAGAATCCTCTGAGAACGCTGCTCGCTTGCCATGCCTTCCTCTCGTCTGTCCGCGCGCCTCACGCACCTCCCTGAGGTCGGTAGGACGCTCGAGGGACTCCGCCGGTGCTAGTTCGCCGCCCTTGGGGCGACCAAACCGCTGCCTTGACTACGCTGAATCGCCGCGAACTTGAAGTTCTGAACCCCGCCTGCCTGCGCGGTCATCATGACCTGCATCAGCGTACGGAAGGGGGTGTCCGCATCCGCCACAATTGTCGCTACCTGCTCTGAACCCCGCAGGCCAACGGCAGCAAACTGGCCGCCGCGCTCGAACACGCGCTCCACCTCTGTCTGCAGAATCGGCAGAATCGGCGAGTCCACCGACTGCAACTGTCCCACATCCACCTCGCCGTTCGTCAAGCGGATGCCGATCGGCCGGTCCTCCACGAGGATCGCAGACTTCGTGATCGTGATCACCAGCATGTCCTCGGGAGGAAGCTCCGTCGACGAGAAGGGCACGCGGAGATCGTCGTTCTCCGTGATCACGATCGGCTCGCTGCTGAAGGACTTCAAGAGGAACACCAGGATGATGGTCATCATGTCCATCATCGAGTTGATGTTCAGGGGCATACCCTCATCGTCGCGGTCCCGTCGTCGTGCGTTACGCGTGGCCTTCTTGCGCGCAAGTCGCTTCCGCTCCTCGTCTGAGAGCAGATCAATGTTCAAGCTTCCGATCTCTTCGCTCATGTCCTACCCCTGCATCGTAAATGGAGCGGCGACGCCAACCCCTCAGCCACCTTGTGCAGGCGCAACCTGCAGCATCGGCTTCGGAAAGAGCGTGAAGCGCTTCGTACTGTCGTCTGGATCCAAGAGGAAGCGTGCCGTCTCGAAGTCCTCCAGGGTCGGCGCGTTACCGCCGCCCAGCAAGAAGCCTTCGATCGCGACGGAGGCGCTCGGGGCGGGCAAGGGTGACGTGTTCGCCGGTTGCAGAATGTAGCGGGACACGTCGATCGTCTTCAGCAAGACCTCGTAGGGGATCCCCGGGTCTGCTGTGATGAACACCACGTCGTTGTTGTCTTCACCGAAACGATCGTACCACGCCGGCTGCAAGCGAATCTGCACCAAGCGGTTGTAGAGCGCGGCGAAATCCAAGCGCTGCACAAGAGGCGCGCCATCAGGAACGCCAGCCAGCGGACAGATCGTCGGCATCGTACCTGGATCGCCCGCTCCGCGGCAGCGCTCGATCGGAGCAGAGAACTCCGCGAAGGCCGGCAGATTGCGTTGATCCGCGATCCGGAAGCCCGCCTCCGAGATCAGCACCACGACGCGCGGCACCGGTTCCTGCTCTTGCTCCGGGGGCGTCTCCTGATTGGTCGACTGTCCCCGCGAAGCCGAAGAGATGTTGATCACACCCGGCTTCGTGTACTCAATCGAGAGCAGAAGCAGCGGGATCAAAATCATCACCATGTTCATGATCGGCGCCAGGTTCAGGTCCTGAACCTCATCCTGCCCGCCGCGTCGCCTTCTACGCCCAGCCATGCTTCGCTCCTTGTAGCGCAGTCCTCACCGACCTACCCCAAGACAACCGCTTGAGAGAAAGGTTCCCGACGCGTCAAACCATGCGATGTGCCCCTAGGACACGAGGCGAGGCGACGCGCAGGCAACCCGACGAACTACTCCCCAGCCGCGCGCCCGCCCTTCGCTTGGGCAACCAGAAGGTTACCAAGCTTCACGGAGTGCTGGTCGATCTCATCGATGATGCGCTTGGACATCCCGCTCAGGATGAGGTGCGCAAGCATGGTCGGAATGGCCACAATAAGACCGAACGCGGTCGTGTACATGGCGGTCGAGATACCCTTCGCCAACATCTGCTGCCGGTTCTCCGCGGTCGCGGTCTCCAACGCTGCGAAAGCCTCAATCAGACCGGCGATGGTACCCAACAGTCCGAGCAACGTAGCGATGTTCGCAAGGGCAAGGAGCGCGGGAATCCGACGTCCAATCATCGGGACCACCTCCAAGGAGGCCTCCTCAATGGCGTTCTGAATGGCTTCCTCGCCCTTGTTCGCACGCGTCAAACCAGCCTTCACCACCTTCGGCAGCGCGGCATCAGGGGCCTGGTTACACTGCTTGATGGCGCGGTCCAGGTTGTTCGCCAACACCAACTTCTGTACCTGCGACATGAAGGCGTTCGCGTTGATGCTGTACTTGAAGTACAGAAACACGAAGCGCTCCAACACGATCGCTAGGGCGATGATCGAAATACCAAGGATGAGAAACATCCAGAAGCCGCCTTGCTGAAAAGCATCCGAAATGAGTTCCATGTCCCGCTCGCTCCTCTGTTCTCACGGTGAACAAAATGGTCAACGTACACTGACACCGTGTATGTCGGCCCTACCTGCCCTCTACAACACCTTGTCGTCAAGTGGCGCGTGGCCCAGCCTCCACCTAGGTGGAACGTGGACCGCGCATCCCTGTAGCACAGCTGCTGGCGCCTTGCCTAGCTTCACGTGCGCCAACCTACAGCACCCTAATTCTCCTCCCAGGACTCCACCGTCTCATAGAGCTCGTCCAAGAAGCTCTCTACAGGCCTGGACATCTCGTAACGGAGCGATCGTACCGATGGGATGATCGCGGCCTGCGGCCGCTCCAGCTCCACGTCGACGATGACCTCGTCGAACTCAAAGAACGACTGCGCTGATGAGGGAACACTTACGCCCAACACCAGCAGCAGCCCCACCGCGAGGCCAGCAAGGACCCCAATTCGCTCTCCGCGCACAACCATGGTCACCCTCCTAGTCCGCAAAGGGATCAGACTCATCACCCCCAAAGGGATCAGACTCATCACCCCCAAAGGGATCAGACTCATCACCCCCAAAGGGATCAGACTCATCACCCCCAAAG
>ERZ869909.102-NODE-102-length-127518-cov-86.880556_pt1 | contig 127518 bp, 116 predicted proteins | sample MGYA00520892_ERZ869909 | MGnify/ENA primary metagenome ERZ869909 (study PRJEB32215, sample SAMEA104723947) | bioreactor metagenome | biome: bioreactor; feature: anaerobic bioreactor; material: water | place: China | collected 2015-03-12 ... | reverse complement strand
TCCGACAAGGGCGAGATGGTGATCGGCGGCGGAGCGGACCATTTCAACAACTACACGCAGCGCGGCTCATGGATGCATGTCGAGGAAACGGTGCGCGCCCTGAACGAGACCTTCCCGATGCTGTCGCGGTTGAAGATGCTGCGCCAGTGGGGCGGGATTGTGGACATGACGGGCGACCGCTCGCCCATTCTCTCGAAAACGCCGCTGGGCGGGTGTTTCATCAACTGCGGCTGGGGAACCGGCGGGTTCAAGGCGATCCCCGGTTCGGGCTGGGCGATGGCGGAACTGATGGCAAAGGGTGAATCGCCCCTGGCCGCCGAATTCTCGCTGACCCGGTTCCGCGAGGGGCGTTTCATTGATGAAAGCGTGGCGGCGGGGGTGGCGCATTGACGTTTCGTCACCTGCCAACCGCGCGGAACCGCCCCATGCGCTCACACGTTCTGTTGCGAACGCAGAACAATGTGGAGCAAGAGCAATGCCGCAGGAAAATTTCACCGGGCGGGGAACTGTCGGCTTCATTCTGGGGGCGGTGGTCGTCGTGCTGGTCGGTATCGTCTGGTATCTGGCCTCGGACGGCGATCCGTTCGGGCGCAATGACCCCGGCATCACCATCCAGTTGCCGGAAGCCGACCCAATCGAAATCCCGCTTTCGGACTGACCGCCACGCCCCGGCGCGGCATGGAGCGAACACGACCGGGCCGGCGCCTGCGCCGTGCCAGCATGTCCCTGCTGCGAAGCGGGCGCTTTCTCTCTGGACGCAACGGCAAGTTTCCGCTTGGCGAGACCCCGCCGGGTCATCACGGAACCTGCACCAGATCACGGACCCTAAAAGCCACAACACAGTTTCTTCGGTGAAGGCAACCAAACCGGAGGATACCAGATGGCTTATGAACATGACCCGATCACCGGTCGCAGCACGGCCGAACGGCAGGACTTTATCCGCACCAAAGGGAGCAGCGGCGCGGCCCCATGGCTGCTTGCGGCAGCCGTTGTCGCAGCGCTTGTTGCATTGCTGTGGTTCTTTGGCGGCACCGCCGATCAAACCCCGGCAACCGCGCCGGGCGTCGCACCGACCACCGGCAGCGAAGTCGCGCCCATGGGCACTGCCCCTGCAATCGGCGACGGCACTGCCCCGGCAACCGGTGGCGAAATCGCCCCGGCACCAGCCGCGCCGCTGGACTGACGCGCGGCACGATACAACTTTTCCTGTAACTGGCTGGCCGGTCGCCCCTGGGCGTCCGGCCTTTTTTGTGCCCGCCACCCTGATGGAGGCCCCATGCTGCTTCTGACCTGCCCCTGTTGCGGCGTGAGTGCCGAAGAAACCGAGTTCACAAATGGCGGCGAGGCGCATCTCAAGCGTTTCGGCCCCGGCGCTTCGGATGCCGATTACGAATCCTACATGTTCAACCGCAAGAACCCGCGCGGCGTGCATTTCGAGCGCTGGCGTCATGTCTACGGTTGCGGCAAATGGTTCATCGCCGCACGCTGCACCGTCACGCTTGAGGTCTTCGGCACCTACCCGGCGCAAACCACCGAGCCACCGGCAGAGATCGTCGCCCGCATCAAAGCCCGCCGCCCCGATTGGGAGGGTTACAAATGAGCTATCGCCTGCCTCAAGAGCGCCTGCCACAGGGCGGCCGCCTGATCGACCGCTCCAGACCGCTCGAATTCACCTTCAACGGCAAGCGCTTCAAGGGCTTTGCAGGCGACACGCTGGCCGCGGCACTTCTGGCCAATGACCAGCTTCTGGTCGGGCGCTCGTTCAAGTATCACCGCCCGCGCGGCATCGTCGCCGCAGGCGCGGAAGAGCCAAATGCGCTGGTCGGCCTAGGCGAAGGGGCCCGGTTTGAACCCAACCAGCGCGCCACCACCACCGCGCTGTTCGAGGGCCTCAGCGCCATCAGCCAGAACCACTGGCCCAGTCTGGAGTTCGATATCGGCGCCGTGAACAACTGGTTCGCGCGCTTCCTGACGGCGGGTTTCTACTACAAGATGTTCATCCACCCCCGGCCCTTCTGGAAACACATCTATGAGCCCTTCATCCGGCGCACTGCGGGGCTGGGTCGTGCACCTGACCCCGAAACCCGTGATCCCGACCGCTATGAACAGATCTACGCCTTTTGCGATGTGCTGGTGGCCGGCGGCGGGTTGGCGGGGCTGACCGCTGCACTCGGCGCTGCACGGCAAGGCAAGCGCGTAATCGTGATGGAGCAGGCCGCGTGGGGCGGGCGTGTCGTGGTCGACGGTGTGCGTATTGACGCCATGGCAGCGGCAGAGTGGCTCGACAAGGCGCTGGAACAACTTGCATCATTGCCCAATGTCACCCTTCTGCCGCGCACTATGGTCGCGGGCGTTCACGACCACGGCTATGCCCTGGGCTATCAGCGGGTGGCCGATCATGAGCCGGGCGTCGACAAGCCGCGTCACCGTCTGTGGCGGGTGCGCGCGGGCGAGATCATCAACGCGACCGGCGCAATCGAACGCCCCCTGTCGTTTGCGGGCAATGACATTCCCGGTGTCATGCTTGCCAGTGCGATGCGTGACTATCTGGTCAACTGGGCCGTGGCGCCGGGCCAGCGCGTGGTGATCGTCACCAACAACGATGACGCCTATCGCAGCGCGATTCAACTACACGAAGCGGGGGTTACGGTTGCATCGGTAATCGACGCCCGGCCCGAGGCACGCGGCGCCCTCCCCGAGCGCGCGCGCGCCCTTGGGATCCGCGTGGCCGAGGGCATGGCGATCCATCATGTTCAGGGCGGCAAGCGGGTGAGCGGCGTGGCGCTGTGCCGGCAGGACGGCGACGGCGGCGCGGTGAGCGAGCATATCGCCTGCGACGCCGTGGGCATGTCAGGTGGCTGGTCGCCGGTCGTGCATCTGTGGTCGCATTGCGGCGGCAAGCTGATCTGGGACGAGGCGGGCGCGTTCTTCCGCCCCGATCCCGCGCGCCCGCCGCGGGGCCACGACGGGCAGGGCTTCGTGCGCGCGCTGGGCAGTGCCAACGGTCTGATGCAAGCCGCCGATATTCTGGCCGAGGCCATCGCCGCGTTCCCCGGTGATCCGGAAGCGCTGGTGGCCCGCACCGCCAAGGCAGAGCCCGAGGTCCCCCTCGCCCCGGTCTGGATGATGCCCGCCCGCGCGCAATATCCGCTGCGCATGAAAATGTGGCTGGACCCGCAGAACGATGTGAAAGTCTCGGACGTGCAACTGGCCGCGCAGGAAGGCTATGCCTCGGTCGAACACGCCAAGCGCTACACCACGCTGGGCATGGCCACAGATCAGGGGAAGCTTAGCAATATCAACGGATTGGCGATCCTGTCCGATGCGCTGGGCCAACCTATCCCACAGACGGGCACCACCACCTTCCGCCCGCCCTATACACCCATTTCCATGGGTGCCATCGGCGGCGAGGCACGGGGGGCGATCTTTCAGCCGCTGCGCCGCACGCCACTGCATGACTGGCACGAATCGCAGGGGGTATCCTGGGAACCCGTAGGCCAATGGCGCCGTCCCTATTCATACCCCCTCGCCGGCGAATCCCGCCATGACGCGGTCATGCGCGAGGTGCGCCAGACGCGTGACAGCCTCGGCCTGCTGGACGCCTCGACACTGGGCAAGCTTCTGGTCAAGGGCCCCGATGCAGCGCGCTTCATGGACATGCTCTACACCAACATGATGAGCACGCTGAAGCCGGGCAAATGCCGCTACGGGCTGATGTGCAACGAGAACGGCTTTCTGATGGATGACGGCGTGGTCGCGCGCCTGTCAGACGATGCCTTCCTGTGCCACACCACCAGCGGAGGGGCGGACCGTGTCCATGCCTGGATGGAAGACTGGCTGCAATGCGAATGGTGGGACTGGCAGGTGCATGTGGTCAACCTGACCGAACAATTCGGCCAGATTGCCGTGGTTGGCCCTCATGCCCGGAAGGTGCTGGAAAAGCTGGGCGGTGACATTGACCTTACGCGTGAGGCGCTGCCTTTCATGGAATGGCGCGAAGGCACGCTGGCCGGTATTCCGGTGCGGGTGTTCCGCATCTCGTTCTCGGGCGAGTTGAGCTATGAGATCGCCGCACCCGCAGGCCAGACCCGCGCGCTATGGGACAAGCTGCTGGAAGCAGGTGCAGAATTCGGCGTGATGCCCTACGGCACCGAGGCCCTGCATATCATGCGCGCCGAAAAGGGGTTCATCATGATCGGCGATGAAACCGATGGCACCGTGATCCCGCAGGATCTGGGGTTGTCCTGGGCGGTGTCGAAGAAGAAGGAAGACTTCCTCGGCAAACGCGGGATGGAACGCCCGGCGATGATCTCGGCTGATCGCTGGCAACTGGTGGGACTGGAAACGCTGGATGGTTCTGTCCTGCCCGATGGCGCGCTGGCCCCGCTGCCGGGAAACAACGCCAATGGTCAGCGGTTGACCCAGGGGCGCGTGACCTCAACCTATTTCTCGCCCACATTGGACAAGGGCATAGCCCTTGGGCTGGTTCATCGCGGGCCGGAAAGGATGGGCGAAGTGATCGACTTCATGGGCGAGGATGGCAAGCCGGTCAGCGCGCGGATCGTTGATACAGTGTTCTTTGACAAGGCGGGGGAGAAACAGAATGTCTGAAAGCGTCAGCGCCCTGCCGGGCTTTCACGTCAACGGGTTGATCAGCGTGACTGAAGCCGGGCCACGCGGCATGATCACTTTGCGCGGTGATCTTTCCTTGCCCGCCCTGACCACGGCATTGCAGCAGCAGACCGGCGCGGCACTGCCCGGCCAGCGGCAGGTGACGCAAGGGCCGGGTGGCGCCGTTGCCTGGATGTCCCCCGATGAACTCCTGATCCTGGTCGATCACGCCCGCGCGCCAGCCGTAATAGCGGCCCTGGAATCCGCGCTGGCAGGCGAATTCGTCACCCTGGCCGATGTATCGGACGCCCGCGCTGTTTTCACCCTCTCCGGCCCGGCGGCTTGTGATGTTCTGGCAAAGATCTGCCCGGTCGATTTCGTCGCCATCCAGCCCGGCGAGATCCGCCGAACCCGCGCGGCCCAGGTCGCCGCTGCGCTGATCCGTGAGGGTGAGGAGGATTTCACCCTCATCTGCTTCCGCTCGGTCGCGCGCTACATGGCTGATCTTCTCGCCACGGTTTCGGCCCCCGGCGGCGACGTGGGGCTCTATACGCGCTGATCGCCGACAGGTGCGTGTGGGGGCCGTGTTTGTTTCGCCCCAAACCCTTGACCTTTCGCGCCCAAAGGCTCTTATTTGCCCCAACGCAAACAACAAGAGATGAGGATAGCCATGTCTTTCACCCTGCCCGACCTGCCTTATGCCCATGACGCGCTGGCTTCGCTGGGCATGAGCCGCGAAACGCTGGAATATCACCACGATATCCACCACAAGGCCTATGTAGACAACGGCAACAAGCTGATCAGTGGCACCGAGTGGGAGGGGAAATCCCTCGAAGATATCGTCCGCGGCACCTACCAGCCCGGCGCGGTGGCCCAGAACGGCATCTTCAACAACGCCAGCCAGCACTGGAACCATGCCCAGTTCTGGGAGATGATGGGCCCGGGCGAAAACAAGAAGATCCCCGGCACCCTTGAAAAAGCGCTGGTTGAAGCCTTTGGTTCAGTTGACACGTTCAAGGAAGAATTTTCGGCCGCAGGCGCCGGGCAGTTCGGCTCGGGCTGGTGCTGGCTGGTCAAGGACAAGGACGGCAGCCTGAAAGTCACCAAGACCGAGAATGGTGTGAACCCGCTCTGCTTCGGCCAGACCGCCCTTCTGGGTTGCGACGTGTGGGAACACAGCTATTACATCGATTTCCGCAACAAACGCCCGGCTTACCTGTCAAACTTCCTCGACAAACTGGTGAACTGGGAAAACGTCGCCGCACGCCTCGGCTAAACGGCTTATTTGCAGCACCGGCATTATGAAGGGGGGCCTCGGCCCCCCTTTTTTTCGCAGGTAAGAGAGCTTTGCCGCCTTGCGCCGCGAAGCGGCAGACAATGTGGCATCTGCGCAGGCAGGCAATCAGGTCAAAGGTTCAACCGTGCTTGACCATCACATGCCGGACAAAAGTGTAATCTTCCAGTGCATAGGCGGACATGTCCTTGCCATAGCCCGATTGCTTGATGCCACCATGGGGCATTTCGTTCACCAGCATGAAATGCGTGTTGATCCAGGTGCAGCCGTAGCGCAGGCGGGCGGCTGTCGCCATGGCGCGGCCGACATCGCGGGTCCAGACCGAAGAGGCGAGACCGTAATCGCTGTCGTTGGCCCATGTCACCGCCTCATCGACATCCGAGAACGGCGTGACCGACACCACGGGGCCGAAGACCTCGCGCCGGACGATCTCGTCTTGCTGGGTCGCGCCTGCAACGACGGTGGGGCGGTAGTAATAGCCCTGATCCATCGCCTCGCCGCCCGTGGTGATCTCGATATGGTTCAACTCGCGCGCACGATTGACAAAGCTGGCGACCCGGTCACGCTGGCGCAATGAGATCAGGGGGCCGATCTCGTTGGTCGTGTCGTCAGCATTACCCAACTGAATCGACGCCACGGCGCTGGTCAGGTCGGCAACAAGTTTGTCATAAACCTTCTTGCCCGCGTAAATCCGGCAGGCTGCCGTGCAATCCTGCCCGGCGTTATAGAAGCCGAACGCGCGCAGCCCCTCGACCACCTCGGCAATATCGGCGTCATCGAACACCACCACCGGCGCCTTGCCGCCCAGTTCCAGATGCGTGCGTTTCACTGTCTTGGCGGCGGCATCAAGCATCTTCTTTCCAGTCGCAACATCGCCTGTGAGCGAAATCATATCGACCTGCGGATGGTTGATCAGATAATTGCCAACCGTGTGCCCGCGCCCGGGAATAACATTGACCACGCCTTCGGGCAGCTCCTCGGCCAGGATACGGGCCATTTTCAGCGCGGTCAGCGGGGTTTGTTCCGAGGGTTTGAACACCACCGTATTGCCACCGCCGATAGCCGGCGCCAGTTTCCAGGCCATCATCATCAGCGGGTAGTTCCACGGCGCTATCGAGGCCACCACGCCCACCGGATCACGCCGGATCATCGAGGTGTGACCTTCCATGTATTCGCCTGCGATGGCACCGTTCTGGCAGCGCACCGCGCCTGCGAAGAAGCGGTAGCAATCGACGATTGCGGGGATTTCGTCATCAGTAGCCGCATTGATCGGTTTGCCGCAATTGAGCGCTTCGAGCGCGGCAAAGCTTGCGGCCTCGGCCTCGACCCGGTCGGCAATGCGCAGCAGCGCGGCCGAGCGCTCGGCCGGGGTAGTGCGTGACCAGCGCTCGAAAGCCTTGCGCGCGGCCGCTACCGCGCGATCAACCTGTGCGGTCGAGGCCTCGGCCACATCAAGGATCAGCGCGCCGGTGCGGGGGTTTAGGATGGGCTCGATCGCCTCTTCGCCTGCTTCAAAGCGGTCGCCGATCAGAAGCTCGGTGTCGATATGGCTCATGGGGTCTCTCCGTTGGGTTACTTGCCCCCGCCCGCGGTTTCAGAGCCGCCGCGGGTGAGGTAATAGGCGATCAGGATCGGCACGAACGTGGTGACGAACACCACGATCGCCACGACATTGGTGACCGGGCGCTGGCGCGGACGCACCAGTTCATTCAGCATCCAGATCGGCAGGGTGCTTTGTTGCCCGGCGGTGAAAGTGGTGACAATCACCTCGTCAAACGACAGCGCAAACGCCAGCATCCCGCCCGCCAGCAGCGCCGAGCCAAGGTTGGGCAAAAGCACATAGCGGAAGGTCTGAAAGCCGTTCGCACCCAGATCCAGGGATGCCTCTACAATCGAACCTGAAAGCCTGCGAAAGCGCGCCACGGCGTTGTTGAACACGATCACGATGCAGAAGGTGGCGTGGCCCATGACGATGGTCCAAGTCGAAAACGGGATATCCATGATCGCGAAGGCCGAGCGCAGTGACATGCCGGTAATGATGCCGGGCAGCGCGATGGGCAGGATGATCAGGAGCGATATCTGGTCACGCCCGAAGAACCGGGTGCGCGCCATGGCGGCCGCGCAAAGAGTGCCGAGGATCAGCGCCATGGTCGTGGATATGAGTGCAACGCGCAGCGACAGGTAGAGCGGTGGCCAGATATCGGCCCGGTTCCATGCCACCGCGAACCATTGTGTGGTCAGCCCCGGCGGCGGGAACTGATAGGTGCGCTCGTCGGTGGTGAAGGCATAGAGGAAGATCAACAGGATCGGCAGGTGCAGGAACAAAAGCCCTGCGATCGCGCTGACGGTCAGCGCCATTGGCGGGCGTTTTTCAGAGGGCATCGAACGCTCCTTTCCGCCGGGCGATGGTCAGGTAGATCAGCATGATGACGATGGGCACCACCGCGAATGCCGCCGCCAGCGGGATGTTCCCGGCCGTGCCCTGCAACTGATACACCGCCTGCCCGATGAACCGGCGCGAGGAGCCGACGATCTGCGGGATGATGTAATCACCCAGTGTCAGTGAGAAGGTGAAGATGGAGCCTGCGATGATCCCCGGCATGGCCAGCGGGAAGATCACGGTGCGGAATGTCTGCCACTTCGATGCACCAAGATCGGCCGAGGCCTCGAGCATCGATTGCGGCACCCGCTCCAGCGCGGCCTGCATCGGCAGGATCATGTAGGGCAGCCAGACATAGAGAAACACCAGCCAGGTGCCGATGTAGCTGGTCGACAACGAGGTGCCACCGATCACCGGCAGCGACAGGATCGCGCCCAGCACCGCCGAGGCCCCCACCGCATCGGCGGCCCAGGTGATGATCCCTTCGCGCGCGAGGATCAGTTTCCACGCATAAACCTTGACCAGATAGGACGACCACAAGGGCAGCATCACGCCCAGATAGAACAGCGCCTTCCAGTGTCCGCGCGCGTAGCGGGCAGCGTAATAGGCGATGGGAAAGGCAATGATCGCCGCGCCCAGTGTCACCGCCGCGGCCATCGAGACGGTGCGGATGATGATATCCATATTCGCCGGGCGCAGCAGTTCCAGATAGGTGCGCAGCGTGAACTCACGAACGATCATCCCCGAGAATTCATCGATCGAATAGAAACTTTGCAGTAACAGCGCGGCGAGCGAACCCAGATAGACTATACCCAACCATGCCAGCGGCAGCACCAGAAGGCCTACCAGCAACACGTTGGGATGCTGCCAGAACAGCGCCGACAACCGGTCGCCAAGCCCACGCTGCGGCAGGACGGCAGTGGCGGTGGCGGTGGTAGTGGTTGGCAGCGGGCTGTCGTGGGTAGCCAAAGTCATTGCCCGGCCTCCATTGCGTGCAGTGCACCGTCATCCCAGCCCAACGCCACGGTTTCGCCCGGCGCGGGAACCGGTTGGCCCTTACCGAGAAAAGCTGCAATCTCGCCGCCCGGCACCGCCACGATCACCCGCGTCCCCGCACCAAGGTAACGCAGCGCGATGACCTGGCCGGTGATACGCGCGCTATCAAGGCCGATGCGCACCGATTCCGGGCGCAGGCTGGCCCAGCTTGACGATGCGCCGAAGCGGGCGGCCATGTCGGGCGGCAGGACATTGGACGAGCCCACGAAATCGGCGACGAAACGGGTGCGCGGGCGGTCGTAGATCTCGGCTGGCGTGCCGATCTGGGCGATGCGGCCCTCGTTGAAGACCGCGACCGTATCGGCCATCGACAGGGCCTCGCCCTGATCGTGGGTGACAAAGACAAAGGTAATGCCCAGCCGCTTTTGCAGCGCCTTCAGTTCATCCTGCATGGCTTCGCGCAGCTTGAGGTCAAGCGCGCCCAGCGGCTCATCCAGGAGCAGCACCTTCGGCTCGTTCACCAGCGCGCGGGCCAGTGCCACCCTCTGGCGCTGGCCGCCGGACAACTCGCCCGGCTTGCGCCCGCCATAGCCATCAAGCTTGACCAGCGACAAAAGGGCATCGGCCTTGTCCAGACGCGCGCGCTTGCCCACGCCCTTGACCATCAACCCATAGGCCACGTTGTCGCGCACGTTCATATGGGGAAACAGCGCGTAGTCCTGGAATACAGTGTTCACGTTACGCCGGTTGGGTGGCACCAGACCGACATCCTGACCAAAGATGCGGATCGCCCCACCGGTGGGTTTCTCGAAACCCGATATGAGCCGGAGGCAGGTTGTCTTGCCCGAACCCGAAGGGCCGAGCATGGCAAAGAACGTCCCCTCGTCAATGCGCAGATCGACGCCATCGACAGCCCGGATTTGCCCGAAATGGCGGGTGACATTGGCGAATTCGACGGCTGCTTGCATGGGGCGTCCCGTTTGAAAGTGAGCGGCGCAGCCCCCGCCTGCGCGGGGGTGCAGCCTTGTTTGTGTGAAGAAGGTAAAAGGAGGGAGCGCTCAGCGCCCGCCGATCACCCCGATGTAATCCGACACCCAGCGGTAATAGGGCACGCATTCATCCTGGCTTTCGCAGCGCGTGACCGGGGTTGTCCAGAAGCGGATGCGGTCGAAATCATCGAAACCGTTGCGGGTGCAGCCCTCGGCGGTCTGCATGCCGCGCCCGTCGGTACAGGCCGCGGGCACCACCGGGTTGGCACCGAACCAGACCGACAGGTCAGCCTGCAGGTTCGAACTCAGCGTGTGTTCGATCCACATGTAAGCGCAGTTGGGGTTCGCGGCATCGACATGCATCATGCTGGTATCAGCCCAGCCCGTCGCCCCCTCGACCGGGATAACCGAGGCCACCGGCACGCCATCGGCCTGCAACAGGTTCACCTGGAATGGCCATGTGCCCGAAGCGGCCATCCCCTCGTTGCGGAAATCGTCCATCTGGATGAAGGCGTCATGCCAGTAACGCGCCGTAAGCGTGCGCTGCACGCGCAAAAGGTCCAGCGCGGCGTCGTATTGTTCCTGATTAAGCTCATACGGGCTGACGATGCCCAGTTCAGGCTGGTGATACATCAGGTATTGCGCGGCATCGGCGATATGGATGGGGCCGTCATAGGCCTGCACGCGTCCGCGGTTGGACTGGCCATCGGGCAGGTCCATCTCCTCGAACACCACGTTCCAGCTGGTGGGCGGGCTGTCACCGAATACCTCGGTGTTATACATCAGTACATTCGGCCCCCACTGATAGGGCACACCATAGTGGACGCCATCGACCACATACCACGGCGCGTTCTGCAACCGCTCGTCCACGTCGCCCCAGCTGGGGATCAGCGACAGGTTGATCGGCTGCACACGGTTGCCTGCGACCAGCCTGAGCGAGGCATCGCCTGATGCGGTGACAAGGTCGAACCCGCCCTCGTTCATCAGCGCGACCATCTCATCCGAGGTGTTGGCGGTCTTGACGTTGACGGTGCAGCCCGAGGCCTGCTCGAAACTGGTGACCCAGTCGAAATCCGCCATGGTTTCACCGCGCTCGATATAGCCGGGCCAGGCAACGATATTGACCTGCCCCTCGGGCGCGCCAAGCTCGGCAATCTGCGCCAGCGCAGGGGTCAGGGCGACAACCCCCGCAAGTGCAGTCGTCCCCATCAGTTTCAGATGTTTCATTTCCTTGCTCCCCATTTGGTTCGGATGGCCATTGTGACCACGCCTGTCTTTGACCTGAAGTGAGGGGAGAGGGGCATGCTTCGCAATATCAAAATCATGAAGATAGGTATCGGTTTTTCCGATGCCCCCCATGGAAGCTGCCCATTTTTCTGCCGTGAGCACAGGTTTTCAAGGGGTTTCCCGCCCTCCCGGCGCTCAGCGCCCCGGCAGGGTGGATTGCGCCACCTTGATGAAATTTCGGGCAGGCTGACTGACTGGCGCACCGCGCCGCCAGGCCAGACCCACCTGCACCGAGGGCAGATCGCCCGACACATCGCGGATCTCGATTCGGTCGCCCTCAAGCGACCAGGGCCGGTAAACCAGACCGGGCAGGATCGCCATGCCTGCGCCGGTAGCGACCAGGCTGCGCACCGCCTCGACCGAGCGGGTGCGAAAGGCGATGGTCGGCTTGACCTCCATCGCGGCCATCAACTGGCGCATGCTTTCCTCGATCTCATCGACCATCAGCTGGATCAGGGGCTCCTCCACCAGTTGTTCCAGCGCGATGGATTCAGCATGGCCCAGCGGATGCCCCAGCGGCAGCCACAGCCGGTAGGGTGACACCAGGAGCGTTTCCACATGCAGCGCGGCGCGGTCGCGGATCGATGAGGTCAGCAGCACCGCCACATCCAGCTCTCCTCCGATCAGCAGGTGTTGCAGATACTCGCCGCTGTCCTCGATCACACTCAGCTCGACCCGCGGATAGGCCCGGCGAAACCGCGCCAGAATATCGGACAGCACATAGCCCGCCACCAACGAGGTCACCCCCAGCGCCAGCCGCCCGCCCGCTTGCGCCACCTCATCACGGAAAGCATGCCGGGCGTTGGAGACATCGCTGAGGATCTGGCGCGCATGGCGCAGGAACAGACTGCCACGATGGGTAATCTCCAGCCCCCAGGACTGGCGGTCAAAAAGCTGTACACCCAGATCATCTTCCAGCGCGCGGATCGCCTCGGTCACCGAACTTTGCGAGATCGACAACGCACGCGCAGCCCCCGTCACCGAACCCTGCTCGGCGGCGGCAACAAAGAACTGAAGCTGGCGAAGGGTAAAGGCCATGCGCCAGTGTAGAACGGTTGACCGGGCGAACGGAAGAGGGCCGATGCCCCCTGTCCGGCGCGGCGGATCGGGGTTATCTCAGGACAGGCTGTGAATCAGGGAGGCAGACATGGCGCAAACGGTCATCATACGCAAACACGGCGGGCCAGAAGTTCTGGAATTCGAAGATCGCCCGGTGGGCGCACCCGGCCCCGGCGAAATCCGCATCCGCCATCACGCCTGCGGGCTGAACTTCATCGATTGCTACCAGCGTAGCGGGCTTTATCCGATGGAATTGCCAACCGCGCTGGGGCTTGAAGCAGCAGGCGTGATCGAAGCCGTGGGCGAAGGTGTGACCCATCTCAAACCCGGCGACCGCGCCGCCTATGCAGCCTTCCCGCCCGGTGCCTATTGCACGGAACGGGTGATGCCCGCCGCCCAGGTCTGCCCACTGCCAGAGGGAATATCCTTCGAGCAGGGCGCGGCGATGATGCTCAAGGGATTGACGGTGGAATACCTCTTTCACCGCACCACGCCCCTCAAACGCGGAGATACGGTGCTGTTTCACGCCGCCGCCGGGGGCGTAGGGCTGATCGCCTGCCAATGGGCGCGGTCAGAGGGGATTACCCTGATCGGCACGGCAGGGTCTGACGAAAAATGTGCTTTGGCCCGCGAAAATGGCGCAGCGCATGTGATCAACTACCAGACAGAGGATTTCACCAAACGCGTGCGCGACATCACCGAAGGTCGCGGTGTCGATGTGGTGATGGATTCGATCGGTGCCGCAACCTTCGAGGCGTCGCTTGACTGCCTGCGACCGTTGGGAATGATGATCAGCTTTGGCAACGCCTCGGGGGCGGTGCCGCCGTTCAGCCTGGCGATGCTGGCCTCGCGCGGCTCGCTCAAGGTCACGCGGCCCACGCTGTTCACCCATACGGCACAAGCCGAAACCTGTCAGGACATGGCCCGCCATCTGTTCGACAAGGTGACATCAGGGGCGGTGACATTGCGCATCGACCAGCGGTTCGCACTTGATCAGGTCGCCGACGCACACCGCGCACTCGAAGCACGGGCCACGACCGGTTCGACCGTTCTTCTTCCATAAACTGGCAATGCCACAAGTGGGTGGTGCTGCATCGTTGATGCCGCGCCACCCGCCGGGTCGACCGAGCAGCAGCGCTGCGCGACACCAAACCTTACGTCATGTCAGTCCTGAAGAGACTCCAGATACAGCGCCAGCGACAACACCCGCCCGCGCGTTTCCAGGACAGAGCCATAAAACCCGATGTGCTCAACACTCTCGTCCATGAATGCCGCGCCCCAAAGTGGCATCGGCCCGCCATGCGCGCGCAACCCGGTGCGCCCATCGATGATATGGATGGTCTGCAACAGAGGAAACTCCCCATCATTTCGCTCGGCCATCGTGCGAAGATTGGGCATGTGAATATTCAAGAAGTGCTGCATGTCGCCGCCTCCGCCGCCGGTCTCGCCGTGGCAGGACGCGCAATAGCGCATGTACAACTCTTCGCCGATCTGATGGTCATCGGCAACCAGTGGGCTCGCACCAAACAGCCCGAACAAGGAAAGTGCGAAAGCAGTGGCATTCCGCATTACAAATCTCCGCTCACAGAATCAGCGCCGAACAGATCGCGCCAAATAATGCTACCCGATAGGCCAATATTTCGCAACAATAACACCCAAACAGCGAAGGTTTTGAACGATTATTTCCTTCGAGCCGCTGCGGTCGGGAACATGGGGTTGACGACAATACGGCTAGATGCCGCTATTTCCCGTCGATCGGGTCAAAGCCATCGGCAACAACCTGCCTGGTGCGGCAATCGTCGCACATCGTGAGCAATGCAAGGCGGCTGGAGCCCGTTTCACCTGAAAACATCCAGTGGTCTTTCAGTTTCTCCTGCACCCGCGCGATGCTGGATCGGGTGCCGAAAGCCTTTCCGCAAGCCGTGCAGCAAAACGGCTCTTCCTGTTTCAGCAGGCGACGGGGGTTTTCCCACGCGGCGAAATCGGCCTGAGGGGTGAGGGTGATGGCACTTTCCGGGCAGGTGGCAGCGCAGATTCCGCATTGCACGCAGGCACTTTCGGTGAAGCGCAGCATCGGCATGTCCGGGTTGTCATGCAGCGCACCGGCCGGACAGGCGCCGACACAGGCAAGGCATAGCGTGCAGGCATCGGTATCCAGCACCACCGCCCCGAAGGGCGCACTGACAGGCAGTTCAACACATGTGGCCGGGTCGGGTGCCGTGCGGTTCATTTCCGACAGCGCCAGTGTCAGAAGCCCGCGCTTGTCGCTCGGCGTCATGAAGCTGGAGCGGTTGACGCGGGCGGCAGGGCCGGCCCGACCCAGCGCGGCTTCCAACGCATCGGGGTCGTCGGTCTGGATCAGGGCACAGGTATCGACCGGGTAGCCGGTTTCCGCGCAGATCACATCAATCAGCGCCAGGGTTTCCTCCAGCCCGTCAACCGGATGCACAGGCCGCGACCGGGTGAGGATGCGCACTGCACCTGCGCCCCAGGCCAGTGCGGCGGCCAGAATCTCGGGTCCGATCTGCGTGGCCTCATTGATCTGCACCGGTATAACATGCGCGGCCAGCCCCTTGCCGAAGCGTGCCGAAGCATCAATCAGCGGTGCGCCATGCCCTTCGTCATGGAACAGGATCACCGGCGCCTCCTTGCCGCCCGCGCGATACCAGGCAGCCAGCCCCGCACGCAGCCGTTCGGCCAGGTTTTCAACCGCAGGCAAGGCATAAGCCGCTGCCCCCGTCGGGCAGGCCGCCGCGCACTGCCCACAGCCTGCACAGATCATCGGGTCAATGGCGACGCTGTCACCCGCCGGGGTGATCGCGCCGGTCGGGCACAGATCCAGGCAGCGGGTGCAGCCGGTAACCAGATTGCGCGAATGGGCGCAAAGATCGGCAGAGAAGTCGATGTAGCGAGGTTTGTCGAAGGTGCCCGCCATCTGCGCCGCCTGCCCCACCGCCCGCGCCACCGCAACCGGATCGCGTGGGTCGGCACGCAGGTAGCCCGGGCGCAGGTCGGCGGCGGGAAAGAGGGGCGCATTACCGGTCAGGTCGAGCACCAGATCGCATTGCGATACCGCTCCGTCGCGCGCCGCTTCAAACTGAAGCGCGCCGCGCGACGAGGGGGCGGGCGCGGCGAAGGCATCGACCGTCAGCGCAAACGCCCCCAGATGTCCCTGCGCCTTGCGTATGCGCCCCTGAAGGGTGGGAAATGTTGTGTGCCGGGGTGGCGTGACCATTGCGCCCGGTGTCAGCAGCAGGGTGATGTCAAGGGCCTCGGCCAGCGATTCGGCAGCCTCCAGCGCCTCAGGGCCGGAGCCCAGCACCAACGCCACGCCCGCGCTTTCCATGCTCACCAGATCGAACCCCGCGGGTTCCAGCCCGGCCATCGCCACCAGCGCCGCCGTTTTTGGCCCGGCCTTGCCCGCCTGATCGGACCAGCCACCGTTCTCGCGGATGTTCACGAACCGCAAGGTGCCGTCAAAGCCCGCATCCTCGGCCAGTTCGGAAAACAGCGGCGCTTCCTGCGTGCAGGTGACTGTCACCGCCGCGAATTCGCCCAGCGCCTTGCGGAACTGGTCAAGCTGTGCCCGGCAAAGCTGGTTCGCCGGGCGCTCGGAGGCGGGCAAACCGGCACCATGCAGTGCAGCGGTGTCAATCGGCATCGTGCCTTCGCAGGTGCAGGTCAGAATGCGGTGCTGCGTCTCTGGCATGGGTTTTCCCTGGCTGGCGCGTGGCGTCTCACATCCGATATAACCCGCGACCAGCCACTTGGGTAGTCAGCCGAAAGAACCGCTTGCCCAAGTCCGCCGCAAGCGCAAGACTGAGGGGCAGGAAGAGGAACGCCATGCTGCAAGATGCGCTGATGCTGCCACCGCCATTCACGCTGATCAGGGCGCAGGAGGGCGACATTCTGGATGAGGCCGTTGCGCTGGCGCCTGAAAAAGGCGCCGGAACGCTGCTGCTGAACCAATCGCCGGGCCTTCTGGCATTCGCCGTGGTGCTGGAACCCGACGAACCGCTGGAACAGGCGCAGATGGCGTTCTTGCTGGGAATGACGGCGCTGGGCGACGCGCTGGCCGCGCATTGCCCACCCGAACGCCCGGTGCGTTTCGTCTGGCCTGACGAACTACGCTATGACAAGGCGCGGCTGGGCGGCGGGCGGTTCAGGGTTGCGCCGGGCTGCGCGCCGGATGCGGTGCCGGACTGGATGGTGTTTGCCGCCGAACTGATCGCCGACCGCGACCTGGAGGATCCGGGCAGCTTCCCCGACAGCCTGTCACTGAAGGAAGACGATTTCGACCCGCCCGAAGCAATCGTGACCACTTTTGCCTCGTATATGATGCTCTATTTCGACCGCTGGGCACATGACGGGCTGGAAGCCGTGACCAACCGTTATCTGATGCGTATCGACCCGCCACTACTGCGCGGCGTGCGCCGGATCGAAGGCGACCGGCTGATCGAGATCACGCCATCGGGCGGGCGAAAATACCCCCCCCTGATGGAGGCAATGGGCCAGAGCGGATGGCGCGGCGAAAGGGGGCCAAGGTTGTGACCCTGCTGCCTCGCACCATCCGGCTGGACCCGTCGGATACCGTGGTATTCACCCTTGCCGCCACACCGGGCGAATGGGCGGTGCCGGGCACCTTCCTTTTCTGGGGGCGCGCCGAGGGCAGCCTGACGCGCAAGGAGCAGGTGGCCTTTCGCAGCGGGTTTCTGGGCATCGACAGCTTTGGCCATTCGACGCTGGTGGCGGTTCAGAAAGCCAGCGCCGGGGAACGCGCGGGGATGGTGAACACGCTGGCTGCACAACTGGTGGCGCATCTGGGTGCGCCGGATATCGCCACCGCCCTTCCCGCCGCCGAGGAAGAGGTGGCGCTGGCGGAAAGCCTCTGCCGGGGACATGAGGTGAACACGCTGATCGCGCTTCATCGCCGCTTCGAGGGCACCGAAATCCGCGAGCAGTTCCGCACCCTCAAGCCGCGCGACGAGACAGCGTTCGGCGGCGCGCATCTGCAGGGCCATGACCGGGCGTTCCATTTCATCGAGGAAGAAGAAGATGCGGGCGACAGCGTTGATCTGTTCGCCCTGCGCGGGAGGGACTGATGCCCGAGTTCTGGGTTGCCAGCGGCCATCATCTGACCCGGCTGGATACCGCCGGGCGGATGCTGGTTACCGATGAGCTGTTGCTGGCCTGGCTTGCCCGGCCCGAGGTAATGCCCCCCGATGACGCCTGCGCGACCGAGCGCGCCATCCACGCCCGGCTGATGGCAGATCCGCGTGCCGCCGTCCCGATGCTGCAACTGGCGGCCATGGCCGATGCCGATGCGCGCGAAAACTGGGACTACCTGCTCCGCCTGCGTGACGTTCTGCTGGAGGAAGGCACCATAGAGGCCGGGTATGCCCGAATCGCACACGATGGGGTCCGCCTGCCGGTTGTGTTCATGAACCAGCTTGTGCAGCTGATCCTGCGCAATGCGCTGGACGGTTGTCAGGACGCACAGGTAATCCGGGCGGCCGAGCTGATGTTCCGCCCGCAACGCGGCCATGTGAAGGATGGCAAGCTGTTGCTGGCCGATGAGGAACTGGTGCAGGCCTTCGAGGCAGAGATGCACGCCGCACCCCTGACCGCCATGTTTTCGGGCGGGATAGACAGCCTTGATGTGCTGGGCGGCGGCAATGAATGGACCTATTGGTCACGATCAGACGCCCATAACACGGTGCTGAATTTCGGCGGCGACCCCGAGGCGCGCAATGGGCTGGCACGCGCGATGGAGGCCTTCGTCAGCCATATGACCGGCCATAAGGTTGCCATCTCACCGCAAGTCAGCGCTGATGCCGTCGATCTGCGCTGGTTTGTCGGGCTGGACCAGACCGGCACGGCCATCGGCAATGCGCTGTGGAAAGGCGAGACCCCACGCGATATAATGGTGGGGTTGTTCAGGCTGGATTTCGCCGACCCTTCCGTGGTTTTGCCTGATCTGGCGGGGCATCCGGTCTGGCTGATCCTGGGTCTGGGGGGCGATATGGCGGTGCGCGTGAAACCGCAAAACCTGCTGTCAGGGCTGCCGCTGGCTCGGCCATCGTGTTTGCATTGAGGGGATGACATGCCACGCACGCATCTGCGCATCGGTGTTCTGGCTACCCGCCGCCCGCCTGTCACACGCTGGGGGCAGGCGCAGTTGCGGCCCTCGGCAGTGCTGCCTGCCGAGCCCGATCTGGCGCCGGATACGCTGATCTCGTCTGAAAACGGGGTGGAGAGCTGGTATCTGGGCGCGGGTGATCTGGTGCTTTATTCGGGTGACACCGCGCATCACCTGGACAATCTCAACGCGGCCACCCCCTCGGTCTGGGTTGTGATGCGCGAAGACAAACTGGCTTGTGTAACCGTCGACCCCTACGAGGGCGAAGGCTATGCCAGCGATCTCGAAGCGGTGGTCGAAGCCGTGCCGATGCCCGCTCTGATCCGCGATGCGCTGGCGGCTTTCGTGGCCGAGCATCATGTCGAGATCCCGTTCAAGAAACGCAAACGCCAGCCCGTTGACCCCAATGCGATGCAGGCGCACGCGCCGCGTATTCTGGCGCAACGCGAGAAATGGCACGATCGCGGGAGCAAGCGATGAGCGGCGGGTTTCTGGAGCGCTGGTCACAGCGCAAGGGTACAGAAGCGCAGACAAGGGAGGAGCCGGACAAGGCGGCAACCGCCCCGGAAGCGGAGCCGGAACCCGATCCCCCGCCCGCTCTGAACGAAGAGGAACTGGCTGCCCTGCCCCGGATCGAGGATCTGACACCGGAGAGCAGCCTTGCACCGTTTCTGCGCGCCGGGGTTCCATCCAGCCTGAAAAACGCCGCGATGCGCAGGATGTGGCTTCTGACCCCGGCGATCCGCGACCACAACGACTGCGCGGTTGATTATCACTGGGACTGGAACACCCCCGGAGGCGTCCCCGGCGCCGGCGGCCGGCTGGAACCCCAAGCGGTAAAGAAGATGCTCAGCGGTCTGACTGAACCCCGGCCCCGCGCCATCGCGGAGACGCAGGACGGCCCAAAGCCCGACGCAGAGGCACAGACCAGCCCCGAAGCCAGGGCACAGGCTCCGGTTTCGGCATTGACCGATGCGGAAACCGAAACGGAAAGCACGATTGTTTCCGTGCCAGTTTCCACCCAAAACCCTTCCGAACTGCCTCAGACAGGGCAGCGCAAGCGGCACGGCGGTGCGATGCCCTGCTAGACCAAGGTCGTAGTCATGCGACCCGGATTCATTTGACCGATCTTTGAAGCTGTAGGTATACTGCAACAATTACAGGGACGCGCGGCGATACGCGCCGCCAGCCCCGTAGCACATTTGGGGGATCTTTTCAGATGCCGGCAAGCCAGCCCGACAGAGGGCCAGCGAGCGACGCGCTTGATCAGATGCGAAGCGATCAGTATCGCTTCCTTTCCCGCCTGCTTGCCAATCCGCCCGACAGCGCCACCCTTGATGGCATCGCCACCCTGAAGGGCGATGAAACCGCGCTGGGCCAAGCCTATGACGCGCTGGCACAGGCTGCGGCGCAAACCAGTGCGGTCGCGGTCGAGCGCGAGTATTTCGAGCTGTTCATCGGTGTCGGTCGTGGCGAGTTGTTGCCCTATGCCAGCTTTTACCTGACCGGCTTTCTCAACGAGCGGCCACTGGCCGAATTGCGTGCCGATCTGGCGCGTCTGGGAATCGAGCGCGCGCAAGGCCGACATGAACCCGAGGATCATATCGCGCTGTTGTTCGAGGTGATGGGCCAGATGGCAGTTGGCGAGCTTGCCGTTGACCCCACCGATCAGGCCGTTTTCTTCCAGCGCCATGTCGCGCCCTGGGCCGGCCAGTTCATGGATGATCTGGCCGTTGCCCCCAGCGCGCGTTTTTACCGGCCGCTGGCCGAGATCGGCCGTTTGCTTGTGGATATCGAGGCACGGGCCTTTGCCCTTGCCGCATAAGATGAACGTCATCGGGCACAGGCCCGGAGCCCAGGGAGGTTGGACATGACGAAAGACCGAGAGAACGGTATCAGCCGCCGCAGCCTGTTCGGCGCGGCGCTTGGGGCCGGAGCGGCAGCGACCGGGCTTGTTGCAGGTGGCGCGCGGCCGGTTCTGGCGCAGCAAACCGGGGATGAGCGGACCCGCGCACGCTACCGCGTGACCGAACATATCGAGGCCTATTACCGCACCAACCGCTACTACCGCCGGGAGGAATGAGAGATGCTGGTCAAACGCAGAACCCGTGAGGCCGCGCAGGGCGGTCGTCTGTCGCAGATGGCGGCGGGGCTGGCCGCGAAACCGGTTGACCGGCGCAGCTTCCTGCGCGCCTCGGGGCTGGGGGTGGCGGGGCTGGCCGCACTGGGCACCGTGGGCGCGGGTATGACCCGCCGCGCCGAGGCCGGGCCAACCGACCACAGCCAGGAGATTGAACGGCGGCGCAACATCTGCACCCATTGCTCGGTCGGCTGCACCGTCACCGCCGAAGTGCAGAACGGCGTCTGGGTGGGCCAGGAACCCAGTTGGAACAGCCCGATCAACCGCGGCACCCATTGCGCCAAGGGCGCTGCGGTGCGCGAACTGGTCCATGGCGACCGCCGCCTGAAATACCCGATGAAGAAAACCGGCGGCCAGTGGCAGCGCATCTCGTGGGAGCAGGCGCTGGACGAGATTGGCACCAAGATGCTCGACATCCGCGAGACCAGCGGTGCCGACAGCGTTTACTGGCTGGGGTCGGCGAAGTTCTCGAATGAGGGGGCTTATCTGTTCCGCAAGTTCGCCGCTTTCTGGGGCACTAACAATGTCGACCATCAGGCACGGATCTGCCATTCAACCACCGTTGCCGGTGTGGCCAACACCTGGGGCTACGGCGCTCAGACCAACAGCTACAACGACATCCGCAATTCGAAGACCATGATCTTCATGGGCTCGAACGCGGCCGAGGCGCACCCGGTTTCGTTGCAGCATATTCTGGAAGGCAAGGAGACGCAGCAGGCGAACGTCATCGTCATTGACCCGCGTTTCACCCGCACCGCGGCTCATGCCACCGAATATGTCCGCATGCGCCCCGGCACCGATATCGCCATCATCTGGGGCATCATGTGGCATATCTTTGAAAACGGCTGGCAGGATGACGCGTTCATTGCGCAGCGCGTGCACGGGATGGACCAGATCCGCGAAGCCGTCCGCGCCTATCCGCCGGATGTGGTGGAAAACATTTCGGGCATCCCGGGCGACACGCTGCGTCGGGTGGCCGAAACCTTCGCCACGCAGAAGCCCTCGACCTTCATCTGGTGTATGGGCGGCACGCAACATACCGTCGGCACCGCCAACGTGCGCGCCTATTGCGACCTTCTGCTGGCGACCGGGAACGTGGGCTTCCCCGGCACCGGGGCCAATATCTTCCGCGGGCATTGCAACGTACAGGGCGCCACCGACTTCGGGCTCGATGTGGGCAACCTGCCTTGCTACTACGGCCTTGGCGAGGGCGCATGGCGGCATTGGGGCCGTGTGTGGGATGTGCCCTATGATTATTTCGTCAGTCGCTTTGACGAGGTTCCGGCCAAGGGCGGGCGCGAGGCCCGCACGGCAGAGCAGAACATGGGCGTGCCCGGCATCACCTCGACCCGCTGGTTCGATGCCACGCTGATGGACGCCGATGAGGTGGACCAGCGCGACAACCTGAAGGCGATGATCGTCTTTGGCCACGGTGGCAACACCGTGCCCCGGATGCAGGATGCCCAGCGTGGCATGGATGCGTTGGACCTACTCGTCGTCGCAGACCCGCACCCGACCACCTTTGCCGCACTGCATTCGCGCACCGACAACACCTATCTGTTGCCGATCTGCACGCAGTTCGAGGTGTCGGGCTCGCGCACGGCCTCAAACCGTTCTGTGCAGTGGGGCCAGAAGATCGTTGAGCCGATCTTTGAATCAGACAACGATTTTGCGGTTATGTATGCGCTGGCCGAACGGCTGGGCTTTGCCGACGAGATGTTCAAGAACTACGAGATGGTTCAGGGCAAGTTCGGCATGGAACCCACCGCTGAATCGATCCTGCGCGAGATCAATCGCGGTGGCTGGTCAACCGGCTATACGGGGCAATCGCCCGAGCGCCTGAAGGCGCATATGGAGAACCAGCAGCATTTCGACCTGGTCACCCTGCGCGCCGGCCCCGACGCCCCCGAAGAGGTGCGCGGCGACTATTATGGCCTGCCGTGGCCCTGCTGGGGCACGCCCGAGTTCCGCCATCCGGGAACGCACATCCTTTACAACCCGAACATCCCTGTGAAGGACGGCGGCGGCGCATTCCGCCCCCGGTTCGGGCTGGAACGGGACGGGGAAACCCTGCTGGCCGAGGGAAGCTGGCCGGTGGATTCGGAAATTCAGGATGGCTACCCCGAGTTCACCTATGCCTTGCTGCAACAGCTTGGCTGGGACTCCGACCTTACGGATGCGGAACGCGCCACCATCGAGCGGATCGGCGGCGACAACCCCGGTGCGGTCAGTTGGTCGATCGACCTGTCGGGCGGCATACAGCGCGTCGCCATCGAGCATGGCTGCGTGCCCTTCGGCAACGGCAAGGCCCGCGCCGTGGCCTGGAACCTGCCAGACCCGATCCCGGTGCATCGCGAGCCGATCTATTCGCCGCGCCCCGATCTGGTAGCAGATTACCCCACCCGAGACGACAGCCGCCACCAGCGCATGCCCAATATCGGCCACACCTTGCAGCAGGCAGCGGTGAGTGACGGACTCGCGCAGCGCTTCCCGATCGTGCTGACCTCGGGCCGTCTGGTGGAATACGAGGGCGGCGGCGAAGAGACACGCTCGAACCCCTGGCTGGCCGAATTGCAGCAGGACATGTTCGTCGAGATCAACACCCAGGACGCCGCAGCGCGCGGTATCGTCGATGGCAGTTGGGTCTGGGTAACGGGGGCCGAGGGCGGAAGCCGGGCGCGCGTCAAGGCGCTGGTTACCGAACGTGTCAATCCGGGGCTGGCCTTCATGCCGTTCCACTTTGCGGGCTGGTTCCAGGGCGAGGATCAGCGGGGCAACTACCCCGAGGGTACCGACCCGATCGTTCTGGGTGAATCGGTCAACGTCATCACAACCTATGGCTATGACCCTGTAACCGGCATGCATGAAGGCAAGGCAACGCTTTGCCAGATCGAAGCCGCGTAAGGGAGGGGAAGCAACAATGGCACGGATGAAATTCCTCTGCGACGCCGACCGCTGCATCGAATGCAACGCCTGCGTCACCGCCTGCAAGAACGAGCACGAGGTGCCCTGGGGCATCAACCGGCGGCGGGTGGTTACCATCAACGACGGTCTGCCGGGCGAGCGCTCGGTCTCGATGGCCTGCATGCACTGCACCGACGCGCCCTGCGCAGCGGTGTGCCCGGTGTCATGCTTCTACACCACCGCCGATGCCGTGGTGCTGCACAACAAGGACACCTGCATCGGCTGCGGCTATTGCAGCTACGCCTGCCCCTTCGGCGCGCCACAGTATCCACAAACCGCCAATTTCGGCACCCGCGGCAAGATGGACAAATGCACCTATTGCTCGGGCGGACCCGAGGCCGATCTGAGCGCCGCAGAATACCAGAAATACGGCGCCAACCGTCTGGCCGAGGGCAAGCTGCCGCTCTGTGCCGAGATGTGTTCAACCAAGTCCCTGCTGGCGGGGGACGGCGACATCATCGCCGAGATCTACCGCGAGCGCGTGGTGACGCGCGGGTATGGCTCGGGCGCCTGGGGCTGGCGCACGGCGTATGGCGAAACGGTCTCGGTCTAGGGCCGCAAACGGGAGGATGGAACGATGAGACACACGATATCCCGCCTTTCTGCCGGATCGGGGCTGGTGCTGACCAGTGCCGCAGTCGCCATGGCGCAGGTCAACCCCACGGCCAGTTCGGTCAATGAAGAAGCACTGTTGCGAGCATTGCAGTCGGGCGAGGCAGTGGGCGGTCGCGTATCGATCCCCAATACCGACGCCGGCGCGCTGATCGCCCCCGACAACCAGCTTTGGGCCGCCATGCAGGGCACCACGCTGCCAACCCTTTCGATCGTAGCGGTCCTGGGAACCCTGGCGCTTCTGGTGCTGTTCTACCTCTTCCGCGGACGCGTCCGTATCGAGGGCGGTTACTCGGGCCGCAAGATCCTGCGTTTCAATGCGGTCGAGCGGTTCGCCCACTGGATGCTGGCCTCGACCTTCATTATCCTGGCCCTGACCGGGCTGAACCTGATCATCGGCCGCACCATTATTCTGCCTCTGATCGGAGAGGGCGCCTTCGGCACGCTCACAGCCTGGGGCAAGATCGCGCATAACTACCTGGCCTGGCCCTTCATGGCAGCGCTGATCATGGTGTTCCTGCTGTGGGTGATCCACAACATTCCCGGCAAGATTGATCTGGAATGGATCAAGCAGGGCGGCGGAATCCTGAAAAAGGGCGTCCACCCGCCCGCGCGCAAGTTCAACTTCGGCCAGAAGATCGTCTTCTGGGCGGTGATTCTGGGCGGGGCGGCCATGTCCTATACCGGTTTCATGCTTCTGTTCCCCACAGAGGCCGGCAGCGCTGCGGACTGGCAGTTCTATCAGGTTATCCATGCACTGGTCGCCGCCGGCATGTCGGCGCTTATCCTGGGTCATATCTATATCGGTACAGTCGGTATGGAGGGAGCGTTCGATGCCATGGGCACTGGCGAGGTCGATGAGAACTGGGCCAGGGAGCATCACTCGCTTTGGGTCGATGAGGTGAAGGGAACGCAGGCGCGCAACAACGCACGGGCCACACCGGCTGAATAGGCCATTGCCTTTCGGGTTCACCCGACAATCGCTCAAGGCCCGGCATCCCCTGTGCCGGGCCCTTTCTTCGGCCTCATTCCGGAACCCTTGATGACCAACGATTCTGCCGCTTCGCTGACTGACCGCGCACGCACTGCGCTGGCCTCGGTACGGCTGCCGGATGGCAGAACGCTGGCGGCATCGGACAGGGTGGCCGGGCTGACGGCAAACGAAGGCAGGATCAGCCTGGCAATACAGATAGCCCCGGCCGAGGCTGAGGCCTTTGCCCCAGTGCGCGACGCGACCGAGGCCGCCTTGCGCGCCCTGCCTGACGTGGCGCAAGCCATGGTGGTGCTCACCGCCGAAACCGGGGCGCCCACTCCCACCCCGAAAACACCGCCTGCCCTGAAGCCTGACACCGCAACCTCAAAACCGCTGGCAGAAGTAAAGCACGTGATCGCCGTGGCCTCGGGCAAGGGCGGCGTTGGCAAATCCACCACCGCCGTGAACCTGGCGCTGGCCCTGCGGGCTCAGGGGCAGCGGGTCGGCATTCTGGACGCTGATATCCATGGCCCCTCGCTACCCACCCTTCTGGGCCTGCACGGCAAGCCACGCATGACCGAGAAGCGCAAGCTGAGGCCGATGGATGCTTTCGGGCTCAAGGCGATGTCCATGGGCCTGCTGGTCGATGCCGAAACCGCGATGATCTGGCGTGGGCCGATGGTCATGTCGGCAATCACCCAGATGCTGGCCGATGTTGACTGGGGCACACTGGATGTGCTGGTGGTGGACATGCCGCCCGGCACGGGTGATGCGCAACTGGCCATCGCGCAGGGCACGCGACTGGCGGGCGCGGTAATTGTCTCCACACCGCAGGATCTGTCTCTGATAGATGCACGCCGCGGGATAACCATGTTTCGCAAGGTCGATGTGCCGATTTTGGGCATCGTCGAGAACATGGCGCATTTCCTCTGCCCGAACTGCGGCGCACAGCATGCCATCTTCGGCGAGGGCGGCGCGCAGGACGAGGCCGCGCGGCTGGGTGTGCCATTTCTGGGCGCGATACCTCTGACGATGGAGCTGCGCAAGGCCTCGGATGCCGGACAGCCGGTGGTGGCGCGCGACCCCGACGGCGCGCTGGGCAAGGCCTACCAGGCCATGGCTCGCCGTGTTCTGCAGGCACTGGAACACCGAAAACTGTAGCAATATCAGATAAGGACGCGTAATCTTTCCCACAGGAGGAACCCTGCCATGAAAGCCTTTCTCTCTGCCGCCGTCATTGCAGTTCTGCTTGGTTATGGCGCGTATTACGTCCTCAATCAGAACTATCAGCAAGCCAGTCATGCCGCCTTCACCACCGAGGGCGCGCGGGTCAGTGATCCGGGGTCGAATCTGATCCGCTATTGAGGCCGCGCAGGTGATGGGCCTGCGCTGGCTGCTGATCGTGCTGGGGGTGCTGGCCGCGCCTCTGAGCGCGCATGATCTGGTCGGTCACGGCGGGCCGGTCAGCACATTGGCAGTGCGCGACGGCACAGCGCTTTCAGGCGGTTTTGATGCCCGCGCCATTCTATGGGACATCGAAAGCGGAACCGCGCAGCAAGTCTGGCGCTTTCACGCAGGCAGTGTGACCGCCGTTGCCTACTTGCCCGGCACGATGCTGGCAACAGGCGGTCAGGACGGGCGCATCGCCCTTTGGGACGGTGCGACGGATACCCCGGTTCATGCCACTGCGCCCGGTCATGCTCCGGTCTCGGCGCTGTCGCTTTCACCTGACGGGACGACATTGGCGGCCGGATTCCGGGATGGGCGGATCATGGTTCTGTCGCTCGCCGACCTCTCCGAGCGGAACGAACAGGCACATCAGGGCCGCCTTACCGGCCTGGGGCACCTGCCGGGGGGGCGGTTGGTCAGCCTGGGTGAGGATCTGTTGCTCAATGTCCACGACGCAGCGCTGCGGCTTGTCGCGCGCGCCAGTCTTCCAAGCCTGCCCAACGCCCTGGCAATATCGCAAGGGCGGGTGGCAGTTGCCTTCGCCGACGGGGCGCTACGGCTTTATGCCGCCGACGGCACGCTGCTGCCTGAACGCTTCCTGACCGATCGGCCCCTGATCGCGGTGACGGCTGCGCCCGGCATAGTGGCAGCATCGGCGATCGACGGAACGGTCTGGGTGCTCGAAAACGCGGAACTGGCGCAGCGGTTCATGGTTGCATCCGGGCAAGGGCCGGTGTGGTCGCTGGCGCTCGACAACACCTCCCTCCTGACCGGCGGCGGCGATGGCACGATCCGACATTGGTCAGCGGCAACCGGTGAACGGCTGGGCCGCACCGATGGCCCCAACCCCGATCGTTACGACGACGGCAGTCGCGGCGCCGGGGTCTGGCGCGCCTGCGCCGTTTGCCACAGCCTCGAACCGGGCGACAATAACCGCGCGGGCCCCACCCTTCACGGCATCTTCGATCGCCGGATCGCCTCTGAGCCGGGCTATGCCTTCTCACCGGCGCTGCGCGCGCTCGATATCATCTGGACACCCCGAACCCTGGCCGAACTGTTCGAACACGGCCCCGAGGCCTACACCCCCGGCAGCCGGATGCCCGAACAACGCCTGCCCGACCCACATGACCGCGCCGCGCTGGTTGACTTTTTAAACCGCTGGGCTGGCCAAGGCCCAGCCCCAGCCGCCCCTCCCTGAAGGACCGCCCAGCTTCATCTGTTCGAAAATATCCCGGGGGAGTCGCCCGGCAGGGGCGGCGGGGGCAGCGCCCCCCTTTCTGAACAAACAGGCTTCTGCGCAGCAGCCAATCAGGTTACGCCCTGAGACACGCCCCCACATCAGCCCCCCAATCCGCGCCCTGCATCTCTCGCAGCCGGCTCGCCGTGCGTTCGAACTCGAACGCACCCGCCCCTTCGCTGTAAAGCCTTTCGGGAACGTCCGCCGCGCTCGCGACAAGCCGTACGTGGCCTTCGTACAGCGCATCGATCAAGGTCACGAATCGTTTGGCCTCGTTGTAATTCGTCGCCGACAGGCGGGGGATGTCTTCTAGCACCAGAACCCGCACCGCTCCGGCAATCGCCAGATAATCCGCCGGGCCCAGCGGCTGACCGCAAAGATCCCAGAACCCGGCCCTTGCCACGCCGTTGTGGTGGTGCGGCAGCGTCACTTTTCGGCCCTGCACCGCCAGTTCCAGCGGTGCACCGGGATCGCCACCCGTCAGTTCCAGCCACAGCGTATCGATCTGGGCCCGCGCTGTCGCATCGGCAGGGGTGAAATAGACCTCGGCGCCGGTCAGTCGGTGCTGGCGGTAATCGGTTTCGCTTTCCAGCTCGATCACTTTCATCCGATCGCGCAGCAGGTCGATGAAGGGAAGGAACAGCGCCCGGTTCAGCCCGTCCTTGTAAAGATCCTCTGGTGGCCGGTTCGAGGTGGTGACGATCACCACCCCGCCGTCCATCAGCATCCCGAACAGCCGCCCCACGATCATTGCATCGGTGATATCGGTGATCTGCATCTCGTCGAATGCCAGCAGTCGCACCTGCGCGATAACCGCCTCGGCCACCGGCGCCAGCGCGTCACTGACGCCTTTCTTGCGAGCCGCATGCATTCCGGCGTGAATTTCCTGCATGAAGGCATGAAAATGCACCCGCCGCTTCTCGCGGATCGCCGTGGATTCGGCGAACAGGTCCATCAGCATCGACTTGCCGCGCCCAACACCGCCCCAGAGGTATAGCCCCTTTGGTGGCGGCGGCGGACGTTTGAAAACCGTGTTCAGGAAACCGCGTTTCGGCGGGGTTTCGGCCCAGTCGCGCAGGCTTTCCAGCGCAGGCAGGACGGCACGTTGCGCGGCGTCGGGGCGCAGATCGCCCGAGGCCGCGCGCTGGTCATAGATCTGGATCAGTGTCTGGCGCATGTCCCTTCCATACTGCGCCTTCCTGTCGGGTTGAACCGCAATTCTCGCGCCACACAGGCCCTGCCCCGCCAGCCCGCTCTTGCCTGTTGCCCCCCTGCCTTGTAACGGTTGGAGAACCTTTCTGACTGGGAGCCACCGATGGCCGATGACCCCAAGACCCTCGTTTCCACCGACTGGCTGGCCGCGCATCTGAGCGATCCCGATCTGCGGGTTCTGGATGGTTCGTGGTACTTGCCCGATTCCGGCCGCGATGCGCGCTCTGAATATGACGCCGCGCATATTCCCGGCGCGCGCTTTTTTGACATCGATGACATCTCTGACCATCGCTCTGCCCTGCCGCACATGGCCCCGCCGCCGGAAAAGTTCATCAGCCGCATGCGGGCGATGGGTGTAGGCGACGGGCATCAGGTGGTGGTCTATGACGGCGCGGGGATCTTCTCGGCGGCGCGTGTCTGGTGGCTGTTCAAGCTGATGGGCAAGACCGATGTCGCGGTGCTGGACGGCGGCCTGCCGAAATGGAAGGCCGAGGGCCGCCCGCTTGAAGACATGCCGCCCGTGGTGCGCGACCGCCATATCACCGTGCAGCGTCAATCCCATCTGGTGCGCGACGTGGCGCAGGTTGCTGCGGCCTCAAAGCTGGGTGACTGGCAGATTGTCGATGCCCGCGCCGCTGCGCGCTTCAAGGGCGAGGCGCCCGAGCCTCGGCCCGGGCTGCGCTCGGGCCACATTCCGGGCTCATGCAACCTGCCCTTCCTGGAACTGCTTAATGCCGATTGCACGATGAAAGATCTGCCGGCACTCAAAGAAGCGTTCGAAGAGGCGGGGATTGACCTGGCCAAGCCGGTGATCACCACCTGCGGCTCTGGCGTGACGGCGGCGGTGATCAATCTGGCGCTTGAGCGGTTGGGCCACAGCCGACACGCGCTTTACGATGGTTCCTGGTCGGAATGGGGCATGTACCCGGATCTGGCCATCGAGAAAGGCTGAGATATGTTCGCCTATCGGGCCGGCGAGAAGATCGATTATCGGGTGACCTGGCTGGAGATGACCGAACCGCCCAGCTTCGGCTGGCCCAGCCTGCCGGTAGGTCGCGAAGGCATGCTCATCAAGGCCGAGACCCCGCCCTGGTGGTATTTCCTGGCGCTCTATGATGCCGTCGGCCGCGATTATGCCTGGACCGACAAGCACGAGATGCCGCGTGACGAGCTCAGCGCATGGCTGGCGCATCCCGATGTGTCGCTTCACACGCTCATGGCGCGGGGCTGGCCGCAGGGCTTCTTCATGCTTGATGGCCGCGAAAGGCCGGTTTGTGATCTGGCGTATTTCGGGCTGGTCCCGGAGGCCGTGGGGCGCGGGCTGGGTAGCTGGCTGTTGCAAAGCGCCATCCTCAGCGGCTGGGCTCTGCCCGGCGTTACGAAGCTGACGGTCAACACCTGCACACTGGACCACCCGCGCGCACTTATCCAGTATCAGCGCTTCGGCTTCGAGCCGGTCCGCACCGAGGTCCGAACCACAGTGCTGGACCATGACCAGGTCTTTCTTCAACCGCTGCTCTGAAAAGGCATTCGATGTTTCACAACCTCACCCCGCCCCCTCCTGATGCGATCTTGCATGTGATGCAGGCCTTCCGCGACGACCCACGCAGCGACAAGGTTGATCTGGGCGTGGGCGTATACCGCGATGCCACCGGGCTGACGCCGGTGATGCGCGCGGTCAAGGCGGCTGAGGCGCATCTGGTCGCTACACAAGACAGCAAGGGTTATGTCGCCATGGCCGGCGATCCCGGTTTTCATGCGGCAATGGCCCGGCTGGTTATGGGCGGCGTGGTGCCCGATGATCGCATTGCGGCAGCGGCAACCACCGGCGGCACCGGCGCGGTACGACAGGCGATGGAGCTGATCCACACCGCCGACCCGGCAGCGCGGGTCTGGATCAGCCAACCCACCTGGCCCAACCACCCGGCCCTGGCGCAATCGGCAGGCGTGGCATGGCACCCCTACCGCTATTATGATGCCGAGTCCGGCAGCATTGACCGCGCCGGAATGATGGCCGATCTCGATGGCGCGCGGGAGGGCGATGTGGTGGTGTTGCACGGCTGCTGCCACAATCCCACCGGCGCCGATTTCACCGAAGCCGACTGGGCCGAGATGGCCGACTTCCTGGAACAGCGTGGCCTTATCCCCTTTGTCGATATCGCCTATCAGGGCTTTGGCGAGGGTGTCGATGCTGATGCCGCGGGCCTGCGCCACCTCGCGACGCGCCTGCCGCGACTGATCATCGCGGCCTCGGCGGCCAAGAATTTCGGCCTCTACCGTGAGCGGGCCGGCATCTACATGGTTGTCTGCCCGCCCGAGGAACGCGACACGACGCAGGCGATGATGGCCTGGCTCAACCGTTCCAGCACCGGTTTTCCACCCGATCACGGCGCGCGGGTGGTGACGACCATCCTCAACGATCCGGCAATGAAAGCGCAATGGCTGGAGGAACTGGCCGAAATGCGCGCGCGGGTTAACGGCTTGCGCACGGCGCTGGCCACAGCCCTGCGCCGCGAGACCGGCTCGGACAGGTTCGGCTTTCTGGCTGCGCAGAAGGGCATGTTTTCACTCCTGGGCGGCTCGGACGCCCAGATTGCCCGGCTGCGTGATGAATTCGGCCTTTATCTGGTCGGCGGCGGTCGCATGAACATTGCCGGTTTGAACGAAGACACGGTTGATCGCGTCGCAGCGGGGATCGCCCGTGTTCTCGGCGACTGAGGTAATTGCCGCAACTGATGGGGATGGGGGGTCTTGTCAGGCCCCTCCTCTGGCCATTCAGCCATTCCAACCGCCCAAAATTTTCCGAGCGGGTGAAGTCAGAACCTGCGCTGCCCTTGGTTAGCGCAAACCTTCACATGGATCGGGGCGCGGTGCGGGCTCAGTAACGATCCAGACGTCAAAGGGCGCAACCGCATGCGGTGGGGCTTCCAACTGGCCCAGCGACAAAACATCAGGCGACTGCGTCGAACGCCGCAGGAAAGCAGGAATGCCGATATCGTTTCTCGCATGCCCCATCCCGGCGATCACCACGACCGGCCCGCCCGTCTCAGCCAACGCCTGCAACGCCACATAGGCCAACGCCGCATCGCGCAAACGTTGCGCTGCAACCATTCCCGGCAACAGGTGTTCGGGCAGCGTATCGCAATGGGCTGCGGCCTGATCAGCTTCTCGCGCGGCCTGATCATCTGAGGCAAGCGGCGCGTCCAGCCCGAGCATATCGGCGCGCGGCCCAAACAGATCTGCAAACACCGTTTCGGCACCTTCGTCAAAGACCCGCCGGGCCGTCGCGCGAGGCACACCGCCACCATAGGATCGTGCATCGGGCGCGGCCAACAGGATCGGATGGTAAAGGCTGAAATCAGGCCAGCCCGACTCGCTCCATTCCAATGCTTCAGCCACGGCCTGCGCATCTTCCCGGTCCTCAGGCAGCCGCGCCGCCTGTTCCGGCGTCAGCATCTCCCAAACCAACGCTCTCTGGGCCAGGGCCTCCACGGCGCGGGCCTGGTTATGGTGATGTTCGGCATTGTCATGCACCTCGCCCAGGATCACGATGTCGGCGCGATTCAGGCTGTCCAGCGCCCCGGGGGTGATCTGGCCTTTCAGAGCCGGCCCGGCCTCTGCGCCTGCCGCGAAGAAAAGCGCGCCTGCAACAGAAGCGGCAAACGAAAACAGGCGCGTGGGGGCGTGCATCGGCATCATGCCAACAGCTGATACACCTCGCGTGAGCGGGCTTCCAGTGCCCGGCGCAACTTGGCGAATGCCGCCGCCTCGATCTGCCGGATACGCTCTTTCGACAGACCCAGCTCATCGCCCAGCGATTCCAGTGTGCGCGGATCGTCGCGCAACTTGCGCTCGGCCACCACATAACGCTCTCGCTCGCTCAGCACCGCCATCGCCTGTTTCAACCATTCCCGAAGCGCCAGACGGTCATGGCGCTCCTCCACCACCTCGGCCGCCTGCGCGCCGTCATCCTCGATGGTTTCGATCCATTCACGCCCTTCTTCATCATTCGATTGCTGCGCGTTGAGCGAAAGATCCGAGCCCGAAAGCCGCCCGGTCATCATCTCGACATCGGCGAGCGGCACCCCGATGGTCTGGGCGATGCGCTCACGCAACTGGTGGCCGTCCAGCGCCTCGCCTACTTCCTGCGCCTCGCGCTGCAACTGCGCCTGCACGCGGCGCAGGTTGAAGAACAGCGCCTTCTGGCTGGAGGTTGAACCCGTGCGCACCATCGACCAGTTGCGCATCACGTAATCCTGTATGGAGGCCTTGATCCACCACACCGCATAGGTTGAAAACCGTACACCCCGGTCCGGATCGAACTTGTCGGCAGCCTTCATCAGGCCCAGCCCCGCCTCTTGAATCAGGTCGTTCATCGGCGCGCCGTAGTGGCGGAATTTCGACGCCATCGAAATTGCGAGGCGCATATAGGCCGTAATCAGCCGGTGCAGCGCTGCCTCGTCTCGGTGGTCGCGCCAGGCATAGGCAAGTTCGCGTTCGGTCTCGGCATCCAGAAGCTCGGCGCGCATGACCGTACGCGAGAAGCGCCGCATTTCGACTCCGTCAAGTGCCATGTCATTTCTCCCGGTTTATGAAAGACTACGCATCAGAACGGTGATCGGTTCACATCCGGGTTCAGGTTTTCGAATGATTCTGCTCACAAATGCTGATTTGCCGGGGCGGGCCAGACAGGCGATGATACCCGAAACCGGAGGGAATGATGGATTATCACCTGTGCATCGGCGATCGCGCCTATTCCAGTTGGTCACTGCGCGGCTGGCTGTTGTTCGAAGCTTTTGGCCTGCGCGCCCGGATCACGCTGGCACCGCTTTACTGCGAGGATTTCGCGCGCATCCTCTCGGGTTTTGCGCCAGCGCGCACCGTGCCCGCCCTGCGGCTGTCGGACGGTGTTGTGGTGGCCGACAGCCTGGCCATCGCCGAGGAACTGGCGTCGCGCCACCCCGAAGCCGGGCACTGGCCTGCTGAGCCACGCGCACGCGCGGTGGCCCGCGCGCTGGTGGCCGAAATGCATTCAGGGTTCACCGCATTGCGCAGCCATTGCCCGATGAACCTGCGCGCCAGCTACAGGGAATGCGCCCCACCGCAACCCGTTCTTGACGATCTGGCGCGGCTGGAACAGCTCTGGGCCTGGGCGCGGGACGAAACTGGCAGCGGCGGCCCCTGGCTATGCGGCGCCTATTCTGCGGCTGATGCGTTCTTTGCTCCGGTTGCTGCGCGGGTGGCAGGCTACAACCTGCCGCTCAACACCGCAGCAATGGACTATGTCGGCGCTCATTTGCACCATGAGCCCTTCCTGCACTGGCGGGCACAGGCGCTGGTCGAGGGCCCCGAACAGCCAATCTACCGGCGCGACTGGCCGCAACGACCATGGCCCGGACCAGCGCTATACCAGCCGTGACAGCGCCCAGCGCGCGGCATCGGCAACCGTGGGGTCAGAATCATCCAGCAGGGCGCGGGCGGCCGCTGCCAACCGCGGGTCGTCGGAATTGCCGATGGCGTAAAGCACATTGCGAACGAAGCGATTACGCCCGATCCGCTTGATCGGTGAACCTGCGAAACGGGCGCGAAAACCGGCATCGTCCAGCCCGGCCAGATCAGCCAGATCGGGCGCGACCAGATCGTCGCGCGCGGCATACTTCGCCTCCGAGGCCGTGACGGCAAACTTGTTCCACGGGCAGATCGCCAGGCAATCGTCACAGCCATAGATCCGATTGCCCATCTTGGCGCGCAGTTCTTCCGGAACCGGGCCGTGATGCTCGATCGTCAGGTAGGAGATGCAGCGCCGCGCATCCAGTTGGAAGGGCGCGGGAAACGCGTCTGTCGGGCAGATGTCCAGACAGGCCGTGCAACTGCCACAATTCTCGCGCGCGGGGGCATCGGGCGGCAGATCATGGGTGGTGAAGAGTGCACCCAGAAAGAACCAGTTGCCCAGATCGCGCGACAGCAGGTTGGTGTGCTTGCCCTGCCAACCCAGTCCAGCCGCCTCTGCCAGCGGCTTTTCCATGACAGGCGCAGTGTCGGTAAACACCTTGATCTCACCCCCCGCCTGATCGATCAGCCAACGCCCCAGCCGCTTCAGCCGTTTCTTGAGCACATCGTGATAATCGCGCCCCATCGCATAAACCGAAATCGCCGCACGATCACGATTTTCCAGCAATTCCAATGGGTTAAACTTTGGGGTATAGGGTTCTGCGAACATCACGACTGACCGTGCCTCGGGCCACAAGACGGCCGGATCGCCGCGCCAGTGCATCCGCTCAGCCATCCAGCCCATCTGGCCGTGGCGCCCCTCAGACACGAACGCCCCCAACCGCCCCGCTGCCAACGGAATCGCATCAGGCCGCGCCACGCCCATCGCGGCAAAGCCCTCGGCGCGCGCCTGGGCGGCCAGCGCCGCTTTCAGCGCAGCGCCCTTCATGGCCCTTCATCTTGCCAGAAATACGCGCGGGGGGTGAGGCGCGCAGCGCCGAGGGGGGCAAAAAGCCCCCCTGCCCGGCGGATATCAGAAATCGAGATCAGCATAGTGCCGCGCCGCGGGAAAGCCCGGAACCTGATCGGCCAGCAGCGGGCGGAAGGCCGGGCGGGACTTGATCTTGGCATACCAGTCGCGGACGCCCGGCGCGCGGTCCCAATCGACATCGGCGATGTAATCCAGACAGGACAGATGCGCAGCGGCGGCAAAATCGGCCAGGGTCATTTCGTTGCCCGCCAGCCAGCGGCGGCGTTCCAGCAGCCAGCCCATGTAATCGAGGTGAAACTTGATCCGCTGCGCCCCGGCCTTGATCTTTTGCGAATCCGGATAGCCCTTGCCCATCAGCTTCTTGTTCACCCGCTCGTATAGCAGGTTCGCCGTGACCTCGTTGTGAAACTTGTCATCGAACCAGTTGCAAAGGCGGCGCACTTCGTAGCGTCCGGCAGGATCGTGCGGCATCAGGGGCGGACTGGGGTGCAATTCGTCAAGAAATTCACAGATCGCCTGACTTTCGGCCAGCATCCGGCCTTCATGGCGCAGCACCGGCACCTTGCCTGCCGGGTTACGGCGCAGAAAATCGGTGCTGGCTTCCCAATAGCGTTCCTCGACCAGTTCCACCTCGATTCGCTTTTCGCCCAGCGTCAGGCGGACCTTGCGGCAGAAGGGTGAGAGGGGGACATGGAAGAGGCGCAGCATGGGCAGTTGGTTCTTTCGGTTTGCAGCCTTTCTCTTGCCTGCTGTACGCAGAAAATTCAACCGTCGAAACAGGCGGCGCGTCCGTCACGCTGGATCGTGGCCGCCCCGTCGGCAATGGCGTTTGCCCGACGCGACACGAAGTCCGAGGGCCGCGCGGCGTTGCGGCTTTGCGGCGCGGGAAGGACGGCGGCCAGAAGCCCGGCCTGGCGTGGCGTCAGATCAGCGGCCGCACGGTTGAAATAGTGCTGCGCCGCGGCCTCGACCCCGAAAACCCCGGTTCCGAACTCGGCAATGTTCAGATAGACCTCAAGAATGCGCCGCTTGCTCCACAGTGTTTCCACAAGCGGGGTGAGCATGGCCTCCAGCACCTTCCGTACCCAGCTTCGGCCGTGCCAGAGGAATACATTCTTGACCACCTGCTGACTGATGGTCGATGCCCCGCGCCCGGCACCCGCATCCAGCGCCGCACGGATTGCGGACATGTCAAAGCCCCAGTGCAGGCAGAAATTGGCATCTTCGGCAGCCACAGCAGAACGCGCCATGACCGGCGCAATTCGCGTCATCGGCACCCATTCATGCCGGATCTCACCCAACCTGCGCGTTTCCTGCAACATGTAGACCCCGCCCGGCGGATCGACAAAACGATAGAGCCCAATCCAGGCCATCACGAAAACAAGCAGGCCCACAAACCCCAGCATCATCCAGCGCATTACATGCCGGATCATCCGGGCCAGCCGGTCAGCCAAGCCTGGCCTGGCCCTTTTTCGGGGTTTGCGTGCTTTCGCCATGGCCGCCAGAGAAATCACGCCCGGCACTGCATGGTCAAGCGCATTGCGCGACCGTGAAGCAATGCGTGACAGCACCAGTAGACAGCGGCACCGGCTGCGCATAGCGTGTCGCCATTGCCTGATTGCCTGACTGGAGGTTCGTCATGCCCCTGCCACTCGTTCCCATCGCCGGCGTTGCGATTGCAGCATGGCTGGTGGCGCGTAGCGTTGCGCCCGCCAGGATCGACCAGCGCGCCGAGGATGCGCTGGACGCCATGCCCGAAGGGTTGGGGCTGCGTCGTCCGCGCGACCGCGACCAGTCAAACGCCACGGGCCGCCTTCTGCGCCGGATGAAGCTGCCGGGCATGGAGCGGCCTATCGAACTGGAGGCCGCATTCTATGCCCGTTTCCGCATTCGCAAGATCTGAACGCCCGCCAACGATGAAAGACCGGATATGCTGACACTCTATCAAAGCCCCGCCTCGCCCTATGTTCGCAAGGTGGTGGTCCTGCTGCACGAGACTAACCAGCTTGATGACGTCACGCTGAAACAGGCAACCGGAACGCCGCTGGAACCCGGCTCGCTGCCGGTCGGTGTCAATCCGTTGGGCAAGATCCCCACGCTTGAACGTGCCGAGGGCTGCTCTCTTTACGACAGCAGGGTAATCTGCCGTTTTCTGGCCGAACGCGCCACGAAAGGACCGCGACTGTATCCTGAAGGCCAGCGCCTGTGGGAAGTACTGACCCTTGAAGCCACCGCCGAGGGCATTCTGGATACGGCTGTGCCGATGCGTTACGAGGTCGCGCTGCGCCCAGAAGACAAACAGTCCTCTGAATGGCTGGAAGCGCAATGGGCAAAGATTGCACGCAGTCTCGATGCGCTTGAAAGTCGCTGGATGGGCCATCTGGCCGGGCCGCTGTGCATGGGCCAGATCGCCACAGGCTGCGCGCTGGGGTATCTGGATTTCCGCCACGATGCGCGCAACTGGCGTCAGGGCCGTCCGGCACTGGCCGCATGGTATGCACGATTCGCAGAGCGCCCCTCGATGCAGGCAACCACTCCGGCCTGAACCGCTTGCCACCGATCCCCGAAACGGACGTTACCTTGATCAGGCGACGTGACGATGCGGTGGCGGCATGCCGGGAGGGCGTTGCAGCCCGCCCGCAGACTATCCGCCTTCGAAGTTTGCCCCACGCTGCGGCGTTTTTACCCCATTTCGCGGCTGGACTGAGCGCGAAATCGTCGCTAAACACCCGGCTTGGAGGCTGCACTTCCCTGCGGCTCGTTTCGGCTATGCTGCCGAAGCCATGACCTTGAAATGGAGAATGCTCGTGTCCCACGCAGACGACAACGCAGGCACTCGCCGGGATTTTCTGTATTATGCGACCGCCGGAGCCGGTGCTGTCGCGGCGGGGGCTGTTGTGTGGCCGCTGGTCAACCAGATGAACCCCTCGGCCGATGTGCAGGCCCTGTCCTCGATCTTCGTTGATGTCAGCGGCGTTGAAGTCGGCGCCCAGCTGACGGTGAACTTCCTTGGCAAGCCGGTGTTCATCCGCCGCCGTACGCCCGAAGAAATCGCCGAGGCGCGGGCCGTCGAGTTGAGCGCGCTGATGGATACCAACTCGCAAAACCCCAACCGCCCGGGGACAGATGCAAGCGATATCAACCGCACCCTTGACGAAGAAGGCGAGTGGCTGGTCATGACCGGCGTCTGCACCCATCTGGGCTGCGTCCCGCTGGGCAACGGCGCGGGTGATTTCAACGGCTGGTTCTGCCCCTGCCACGGATCGCACTATGACAGCTCGGGGCGTATCCGCCGTGGACCGGCACCGGAGAACCTGTGGATTCCGGTTGCCAGCTTCATTGACGAAACCACTATCCAGCTCGGCTAAGGGAGAAGGCCATGTCCGGTATTCCGCACGACCATTATGAGCCGAAGACCCGTGGCGAGAAGTGGCTTCACAGCCGCCTTCCCATAGTCGGGCTCATCTACGACACCATCATGATCCCCACGCCCAAGAACCTGAATTGGATGTGGATCTGGGGCATCGTCCTGATGTTCTGCCTTGTGCTGCAGATCGTCACCGGCATCGTGCTGGTGATGCATTACACGCCGCATGCCGACCTGGCCTTTGCCTCGGTCGAGCACATCATGCGCAATGTGAATGGCGGCTACATGCTGCGCTACCTGCACCAGAACGGTGCGATGCTGTTCTTTGCAGCCGTTTACATCCACATCTTCCGCGGCCTTTACTATGGCAGCTACAAGACCCCGCGCGAGGTGACCTGGATCATCGGCATGCTGATCTATCTGGCGATGATGGCCACGGCGTTCATGGGCTATGTGCTGCCCTGGGGGCAGATGTCGTTCTGGGGCGCAACGGTGATCACCGGCCTGTTCGGCGCGATCCCGGGCATTGGCGATGCTCTGCAAACCTGGCTTCTGGGCGGGCCGGCGGTGGGCAACCCCACGCTCAACCGCTTCTTCTCACTGCATTATCTGCTGCCATTCGTGATCCTGGGTCTGGTGATCCTGCATGTCTGGGCCTTCCATCATACAGGCAACAACAACCCGGCCGGTGTCGATGTGCGCAAAAGCTCGAAAGAAGAGGCCGAAAAGGACACCCTGCCCTTCTGGCCCTATTTCGTGATCAAGGACCTGTTCGCACTGGTCGTTGTGCTGCTGGTGTTCTGGATGATCGTAGGCTTCATGCCCAACTTCCTGGGCCACCCCGACAACTACATCGAGGCCAACCCGCTCGTCACACCCTCGCATATCGTGCCCGAATGGTACTTCCTGCCATTCTACGCGATCCTGCGCGCCTTCACTGCCGATGTCTGGGTGGTGATCGCCGCCGAATGGATCAGCTTCGGCATCATCGACGCGAAGTTCTTCGGCGTGCTGGCGATGTTCGGGTCGATTTTCGTGATGGTTCTGGTGCCCTGGCTTGACACCTCGTCGGTGCGCTCGGGCCGGTTCCGGCCGATGTTCAAGTGGTACTTCTGGCTTCTGATCATCGATTTCTTTGTCCTGATGTGGGCAGGCGCAATGCCGGCCGAGGGCATCTACACAACCATCTCGCTGATCGCGACGGCCTACTGGTTCGGTTATTTCCTGGTCATCCTGCCGCTGCTGGGCGTTCTGGAGAAACCAACCGCACCGCCTGCAACGATTGAGGAAGACTTCAAGGCAACCGTCAGGAAGTCTGCCGGCAAGGGTGTTGCGCCCGAACAGATCCCGGCCGAGTGAGAGAAAGGAAGAGAGTGATAATCATGATCAGGAAACTTGCCCTCTCGGCCCTTGCCGCCCTTTCGCTGGCCGCCTCGCCTGCGCTTGCGGCCGGGGAACTTGGCGAGATCACCGACTATTCCTTCTCGTTCGAAGGGCCTTTCGGCAGCTACGACCGTGCACAACTTCAGCGCGGTCTGCAGGTCTACACCGAGGTCTGCGCAGCCTGCCACGGCTTGCAGTACGTGCCCTTCCGCACGCTGACCGCTGAAACCGGCCCGGCCCTGTCACCCGACGCGATGCGCGCCTATGCCGCCAATTTCGAGGTCATGGACCCCGAAACCGGCGACTGGCGGCCCGCTGGCGGCCCGGATCATTTCCCGCCATCGGGCATGGAAACCGCGCCGGACCTGAGCCTGATGGCCAAGGCCCGTGTAGGCTTTTCGGGGCCTTACGGGCTGGGCATCAACCAATTGATGCGCGGCATCGGCGGGCCGGAGTACATTGCATCATTCCTCGCAGGCTTTGACGGCCGCGAAGAGATGCAGGCGGGCACGATGTTCTATTACAACACTGCCTTTGACGGCTGGGTCTCGATGAACCCGGTGCTGTGGGAAGACGGTGTGGAGTATGCCGACGGCACACCCGCCACCATCGAGCAACAGGCCCAGGACGTCGCAGCCTTTCTGATGTGGGCTGCCGAGCCAAAACTGACCGAGCGCAAGAGATGGGGTTTCGTTGGTTCCATCTTCCTCGTGCTGCTGGGCTCGCTGCTTTATCTGACCAACAAGCGCCTTTGGGCACCGGTCAAGAAAAAGGCCAAGGAAGCCTGAGGCCAGCCCTGGAAACAATGCAAAACGCGCCCCCCCTCGGGGCGCGTTTTCGTTGCAGACCCGCGGTGGTGCCCTGGGCCTTCACCGCGTGCCAAGATAGGCCGCAAGCGTGGGCGGCGGATCTTGCAGCAGCGCTTCGGTGGGTTCGGGCGGCGAGGCTACGCCGTCGGCCACAACCACGGTCTGCGGGCAGATGTGGAGGGCATCGGCCGGATCATGGGTGATCATCAGAAGCGTCGCGCCCTGTTCCCTCGCGATCCGGGCGACAAGGTCAAGCATCTCACGCTTCAGCGCCGGCCCGAGCGCGGCAAAGGGCTCATCCAGCAAGATCAGCGGACGTCCGCGCAGCAGGACGCGCGCCAACCCCGCCCGGCTGATCTGCCCGCCCGACAACACACCCGGTCGGCGGTTCGCCAGTTCAGCCAAGCCGGTGCGTGCCAGCGCGGTTTCCACCTGCGCACGCTGCCCCGCATTCAGGCGCAATGAAGGGTCGATGCCCAGCGCAACGTTGTCGAAAATGCTCAGATGCGGCAGCAGGTTGTTGTCCTGAAACAGAATGCTCAGCGGGCGCTGCGCGGGGGGAAGGGCATCGATCCGCACACCCTGCCAGCGTATTGCACCGCGCGTCAGCGGCACAAAACCCGCAATCGCCCCCAACAACGTCGATTTCCCTGCACCCGACGGGCCGATCACCGCCACCTGTGCCCCGACCTCTATGCGCAGCGAAGCGCTCAGGCGGAAGTCGTCCTGCACGATAAGCAGATCTTCAAGCTCCAGCATGGCGCGGTTCCTTCCCGCCGATCAGGCGCTCCAGCATAACGAAGATCGACAGCGACAGCACCAGCAGCAGCAGCGCCGCCCCTGCGGCATCTTGTGTCCGGTAGGCGCCCATCAGCCTGTGCAATTGCATCGGCAGTGTCTCCCCCCCGGATTGCGCGAATAACACGATCACCCCCAGATCGCCGACTGACAGCGCCGCTCCCAATCCGAGCGCGAAGCCGAAAGGCCGCCGCAACCGAGGCCAGAGCACGAGGCGAAGATGCGCCCAGGGCCCCAGACCCAGTGACACCGAAAGCCGGCCATAATCGTCCTCTGCGCGCTGCAGGGCAGGCAGCACGGCGCGCAGGGCGAAGGGCAGCGCCATGGCTGCATTGACCACAGCAGTTACGGGCAGAGCCAGTCGCGCCGGAGAGATGAACGGAAAGGCGATAATGAACAACCCCGTGCCAATCACCATGGGCGAGGCCAGAAGCGCGCTCATCCCCACCCCCTCCAGCCAGGGGGCGGCGCGGCGTGACCACAGCGCGGCCAGCGCCAGCCCGCATGTGGCCAGTGCCAGAAGCACCACCGAAAGCGCCGCCACCTTCAATGATTGCAGCGTTGCACCCCATACCTGCACGGGCAATGCCGCCAGATGCGGCACACCGCGCAGCACCACAAGCGCCAGCGGCACCAACAGAAACGCCGCCACCATCACGATCGCCACGCCGTCAGTAAGCCGCGTTAACCCGGCAGGCGGTGGCGGCGCGGCGCGGTCCAGCCCCGTCATGGCCATGCCCGGCAGCGTCAGCCCTGCCAATGCCAGCAGTGCCGCCAATCCCAGCCCGGCCTGCACCAGGGCCAGAAGCGCGGCACGGCCCAGATCGAAATCAAAGCGAAAGGCCTGATAGATCGCCAGTTCCAGCGTCGTGGCGCGTGGCCCGCCACCCAGGGTCAACGCCACGGCGAACGATGTCAGACAGATCAGAAACACTACCGCCAGCGCCCCCGGCACGACGCGGGCCAGCATCGGCCCCTCGATATGGCGCCACATCGCGCGCCGGTCGAACCCAAGCACGGCCGCAAGGCGCAGATGTTCAGCCGGAACGCGCGACCATCCCTGCAGGATCAGCCGCGTCGCCAGCGGCAGGTTGAAAAACACATGCGCCAGCAAGACTCCCTGCAATCCATAGATGGAAAACCCCTCCAGCCCCACCCGGCCCAGCGCCTGGTTGACCATCCCCCCGCGCCCGAAGACCGCCAGCAGCCCCGATACCGCCACCAGCGTGGGCAGGATAAAGGGTGCCCCCATCAGCACCACCAGCGCCCGATGGCCGGGGAACCGACGCCGGGCCAACGCACGGGCCACGGGGATGGCCAGCACCACCGAGATCAGCGCCGAAAGCGTGGCCTGCAACAGCGTGAAGCGCAGCGCCGCCCAGTCTGCGGGCTGAAAATGCGCGGCCCCCGGTTCTGCCCGCCAGAAAACCGCGCTCAGTGCACCCAGGTTCAGAGCGAACAACAGCAGCACGGATGCCGCCGCCAGCCCCCATACCAGCACGGGCGGGCGGCGCTGCCAGAGGGGATCAGCGGCTGAGGGCATTCCGCCATTCATCCAGCGCGACATCGCGTATGGCGGCGGCTTCGTCGGCGCTGAACAGAAGCGAGGTTTCGGGTAGGTGCAGCGCTTCGAACCCGTCCGGCAAGCCATCTTGAGGCAGGACGGCGGGATACATCCAGTTGGTCGTCGGAAGTGCTGACTGGAAAATATCCGTCAACATGAATTCCATAAACTGGCGTGCCAGTTCGGGCTGATCGCTGTTCGCCACCATCCCCGCCACCTCAACCTGCAGATAATGCCCTTCGTCAAACGGCGCCGCAGCCTTGGTGTCGTCGTCTTCGGCAATCAGATGATAGGCGGGTGACGTGGTGTAGCTGAGCACCATATCGGCCTCGCCATCAAGGAACAGGCCATAGGCCTCGGACCAGCCGGCCGTGACGGTCAGAACCCGCGGCGCAAGCCCTTGCCAGATCGTTGCAGCCTCGTCACCATAGGCAGCCTTGACCCACATCAACAGCCCCAGTCCCGGCGTCGACGAACGCGGATCCTGAATGATCACGCTGAGGTCGGAATCGATCAGTTCGCGGAAACTCGCTGGTGGTGTAGGCGTGCGCTCACGGTCATGGACAAAGGCAAACCAGCCCCAGTCGAAGGGCAGGAAAACCGGATCATCCCAGGCAATCGGCAGATCCAGCGCCGCTTCAATCCCGTGCGGAGCAAAAAGACCGGTTTCCACCGCCCGCGCGGTGAGGTTGGTATCCAGGCCCAGCACGATATCGGCCTCGGTGTGCGCGCCCTCCAGTTGCAGACGCGCCAGCAGTGCAGCGCCATCGCCCGCACCAACCATGTTCAGGCGGCAGTCGCAAATAGCCTCGAATGCTTCCTGAACGATCGGGCCGGGCCCCCAACCACTGATGAAGCTGTCATAGGTATAGACCGTCAGCACAGGGCGGTCGCTCGTTTGCGCAGCGACCGGGCCAACCATGGCGGCAAAGGGAAGTGCTGCAAGCATCCCTGCGGCAAGAAACTGATATCGCATGTCTCATCCCTCCATCTGCGCGGCGCGGGAACTGGTGGAGGATTGATCCATCACCTTCCCTCCGCCGGTTCTAACCGGTTCAGGTTCAACGGGTTCGCTGGACGCATCTCAGCCGGTAACGGCACCCCGAGGTGCCTGCAGGATATAGCCTTGCGCCCCGGTTTCAAGGGGTAACTGGCGGGTGCGCGCGCGGTCGAGTTATGGCATACTGCTTTGGTCAGGTGCAGCCCAAGGGAGGGAGATGTGGAAATAGAAGCCGATTTTGGCGGTCAGACTGTGATCAGCACTTTCGAGATGACCCCAGGCACCTGCGCCGATGTTCTGGAAGCACTGAGCGATGCCTACGACAAGGTCATCCGCCACCAGCCAGGGTTCATCGGCGGCGCGATCCATGTCAACGACGCCCAGACACGGATCTGCACCTATTCACGCTGGACCGACCGGCGGGATTTTCAGGCCATGCTTCGCACCCCCGAGATGCGCGAACGCAACCGGGCAATCGCCGCTATTTGCGCACGATTTGAGCCGGTGATGTATGAGGTCACGTCGGTTTACTAGGCGCAGCGGCGCTTCAGACAGACTGATGACGCGAAACCTGCAATCGGTTCAGGGTTCTTCACCATGATCTCCGAAGGTGGGGCCATGCGCTGCCTGCCGCGCCATCCCGTCCGGCGCGGGGTTCCTGCACAGAATATCTCGGATTTTAACTTCCTCAAGCGCTGGTAACGGAACTGAAAGATCGCCCTGTTAGCCCCTCTAATTGTGTGGGAGCCCGGCCCCGGTTGCAGCAAGAGGCGAGAATGCGAATCAGAACTTTTTCACTGCGGACCCAATTGGCCCTTTCAGCGGCGGCACTGGTCGCTTGCGCAGTTCTGGCCGTCATCCTTTTGACAAACACGCTCATGTACCGCGCCTCCGCCAACGAAGCCGAGGCGCGCGGCCGGGCCTTGCTCGGCGAATTTTCCGCGACCGTCTCGCAGGAACTGAATGCAATCACCATGATGGTAAACACAGGCATCGCCGCCATCGAGGGAGCGATTACAAACCGTGTGCCCAGCCGCGACGCACTGGGCGAAATGACCATGCAGATGCTACGCACCCGTCCCGATCTGGTGGGTTTGGCTCTGGCTTTTGAGCCGGATGCGCTGGGTGGCGAGGATGATCTGTATCTCGGCCACCCCTATGGCGATGAAACAGGTCGGTTCGTTCCCTATTTCGCCCTCAATCCTGAAGGTGAAGCCGAAATGGAGCTTTTGGACATGAACCCCGAGGCTGGGGTCGAAGAATGGTATGATCGTCCGATCCGCGAAAACCGTACGCTGATCACGCCGCCTTACAATTATCCGGTCCAAGGCACAGACGTTCTGATAACTACGATCAGCGGGGTGATCCGCGTTGGCGGACAAGCTATCGGCATTCTGGCTGCGGACATGGCGTTGGACCGGATCGCCCGGCGCATCGGCGAACTACGCCCTTTCGGCGATGGCAGGGTCTATCTGGTGGGCGGCGACAATCGGTGGGTCGCGCATCATGAAGTCAGCCGACTGGGAGAACCCATTGCGCCAGAGGAGCAGTCCTTTCTGTCAGGCGCTGCGACCGGGCAGGTCTACTATGTCGAACTGGCAGGGGTAGAAACCATGGTGCTGACCGATACCGTGCGCTTTCCCGGTATCGATGAAACCTGGACATTGGTGATGACCGTGCCGCGCAAGACGGTATTTGCCAATGTGACGACGACGCGGAACAACGCCGCCATGATGGCAGCGGGGCTGATGACAGTGACGCTTCTGGTGGTCTGGTTCGGCGCACAGTTCATCTCGCGTCCGATCCTGCGCATGACCGGGGTGATGGAACTGTTGTCACAAGGCAAGCTCGACATCGACATACCCTTTGCCGGACGCGGCGACGAAATCGGCGCAATGTCCACAGCGGTATCGGTTCTGCGCGACAACTCTGCCGAAGCCCGGCGACTGGAGGCAGAAACAGCCGCTATTCGCACGGAGCGCGAAGAACAGGCCAAGGCCGAGGCCGCGCGACAGCAGCGTGTGGTCGACGAGATCGGCGCCGGGCTGGAGCGACTGGCGGATGGCAATCTGTCTGAAGCCATCGACAGCCCCCCACATGACCCGTTTCCGGCTGAATCAGAAGCGTTGAGGCTGAGCTACAACACGGCGCTGGAACGCCTTTCCGAGGTGATGGCTCGGATTGCCGATGTGGCGACAGCCGTGCGCTCCGGCGCGGAGGAAATCAACACAGCTGCCGCTGAAATATCGGGAAGGGCAGAAAGCCAGGCCGCCACTCTGGAGGAATCAGCGGCGGCACTCAACCAGTTGACAGAGTCCGTCCGCTCGACCGCGCAACGCTCCGGCACGGCCGAAACCGCCAGCCGTGATGCGCGCGAAAGCGCCAGAAGCGGCGTGGACACCATCAAGGACGCGGTTGAGGCCATGCGTCGGATCGAGGCCAGTTCGGAGCAGATTTCGCATATCATTGTTGCGATCGACGATATCGCCTTTCAGACCAACCTTTTGGCATTGAACGCCGGCATCGAGGCCGCGCGCGCTGGCGAAGCGGGTCGGGGCTTTGCCGTCGTCGCCTCCGAGGTGCGCGGGCTGGCCCAGCGCGCTTCCGAATCGGCGAGAGAGATCAAGGCGCTTATTCACGAAAGCGCCTCTCAAGTCGAAAGCGGCTCGGAACTGGTGCGTCAGTCCGGAAACAGCTTCGAAGAGCTTCTTGCACGAGCGACCGAGGTTGCGGGGCTGATCGGCGAAATTGCGGTCGCCGCCTCAGAACAGGCATCAGGGCTGGATCAGATCAACACCGGGGTAACGGAACTCGACTCGGTCACCCAGCAAAACGCCGCCGTGGCGGAGGAAACCACCGCAGCGACGGTTTCACTGACGCAGAAATCAGAAGACCTGAACCGCGCATTGAGAGGTTTCAAACTGAACAGCCTCTCGGCAACCAGCGCTATGAAAGTGACAAACCCGACCCCATCGGTATCGGCAACGCCACGGCCACCCGCGCGTCTTGCCACTGCAGGTAACACGCCCGCCGGACGCTGGTGTGATTTCTGAACCCAGCAAGAAACACCATAGGTTTTCGGTGAGGAACAATGTCGCAGAGCAACAACGAACACAGGATCTGCGGCAGACCAAGCATCGCGGCCCGGCTCCAAGGCATGATAACAGAACCCGCAGGCGGCCACCCGCCAGATGGCCTATCGAAACAAGTTTCTTACCTGACGGACGACAAACCCAACAAATGATCGGCTCGATATGCGATCAATCTCAAAGACGACACAAACCGTAAGACGACAAAAGCCGGCGAGCGGCGCAAACCAACAGACGGTCAACTTATAAAAAAGAAACCGCCCACGCTTTGCGCGGACGGTTTTGTCATTTCAAACCCTTGGGCTTCAGAAACGATCGGCGTTCATCACCTTGGTCCAGGCAGTGACAAAATCCTGCACGAATTTCTCGGCATTGTCGTCCTGAGCGTAAACCTCCGCATAAGAGCGTAGAACCGAGTTCGAGCCGAAAACCAGATCGGCGCGGGTTGCCGTCCATTTTGCCTGACCAGATTTGCGGTCGACAATGTCATAGAGGTTGGCGCCCTTCGGCTCCCACTTGTAACCCATGTCGGTCAGGTTGACAAAGAAGTCAGTGGTCAGCGCACCCACACGGTCAGTGAAAACCCCATGGTTCGAACCGCCGTGATTGGTGCCCATCGCCCGCATTCCACCAACAAGGACAGTCATCTCTGCGGCAGTCAGGCCCAACAGTTGGGCACGGTCCAGCATGAGTTCCTCAGCCGAGACGACGTAATCCTTCTTCATCCAGTTGCGGAAACCATCGGCAACTGGCTCAAGCCACTTGAAGCTGTCGGCATCGGTCATCGCGTCGATCGCATCACCGCGGCCCGGCATAAAGGGCACTTCGATGTCGAAGCCCGCAGCTTTGGCCGCCTGCTCAACCGCCAGGTTGCCCGCAAGCACGATTACGTCCGCCACCGATGCGCCGGTTTCCTTGGCGATAGGCTCCAGCACCGCAAGAACCCTTTGCAGACGCGCCGGTTCGTTACCTTCCCAGTCCTTCTGTGGCGCAAGGCGAATACGGGCGCCGTTGGCACCACCCCGATAATCGGATTGGCGGAAGGTGCGCGCCGAATCCCACGCCGTGGCAACCATGTCGGCAACGGACAGACCTGACGTCGCAATCTTGGCTTTGACAGCAGCAACATCATAGGCCGTGTTGCCTTCCGGAATCGGGTCTTGCCAGACCAGATCTTCTGTCGGCGCTTCAGGGCCGATATAGCGGGATTTCGGGCCCATATCGCGGTGGGTCAGCTTGAACCAGGCGCGCGCAAAGACTTCCGAGAAATAATCCGGATCTTTGTAGAAGCGTTCCGAAATCTTCCGGTACTCCGGATCGAAGCGCATTGCCATGTCGGCATCCGTCATGATCGGATTGTAGCGGATAGACGGGTCTTCCACGTCCACCGGCTTGTCTTCTTCCTTGATGCCGATGGGCTCCCATTGCCACGCACCGGCCGGCGACTTCTGCAACCACCAGTCATAGTTCAGCAGCAGATAGAAATAGCCATTATCCCACTTGGTCGGATGGGTCGTCCAGGCACCTTCGATCCCACTGGTCACCGTATTGCGCCCAATGCCCCGGCTGGTATGGTTCATCCAGCCCAGACCCTGTTCTTCAAGCCCTGCACCTTCGGGCGAAGGTCCGAGGTTTTCCGCCCGGCCATTGCCGTGGCATTTGCCAACGGTGTGCCCACCGGCAGTCAGTGCCACGGTTTCTTCGTCATTCATCGCCATGCGGGCGAAGGTCTCACGCACTTGCTGTGCGGTCTTCAACGGGTCAGGCTTGCCGTTGACACCCTCGGGATTGACGTAAATGAGGCCCATCTGCACGGCAGCCAGGGGGTTTTCCATCGTCGAGGGATCGTCCACATCGCCGTAGCGCTCATCAGAGGGCGCGAGCCATTCCTTCTCCGAACCCCAATAAACGTCCTTCTCGGGATGCCAGATGTCGTCGCGACCAAGGGCGAAACCAAAGGTTTTCAGACCCATGGATTCATAAGCGACGTTACCGGCCAAGATGATCAGGTCGGCCCAGCTGATCTTGTTGCCGTACTTCTTCTTGATCGGCCACAGCAGGCGGCGTGCCTTGTCCAGGTTGGCGTTGTCCGGCCAGCTGTTCAGCGGCGCAAAGCGCTGGTTGCCGGTGCCACCGCCGCCCCGTCCGTCGGCTATACGATAAGAACCGGCGGCATGCCATGCCATGCGGATCATCAGGCCACCGTAATGGCCCCAGTCGGCTGGCCACCAATCCTGACTGTCAGTCATCAGTGCGGTCAGGTCAGCCTTCAGCGCGTCATAGTCCAGTTTCTTGACTTCTTCGCGATAGTTGAAACCCTTCAGCGGGTTGGTTTTGCTGTCATGCTGATGCAGAATGTCAAGGTTCAGCGCATTCGGCCACCAGTCCATCACCGATTTGCCGGTTTCGGTATTGGCACCGTGCATCACCGGGCATTTCCCGGCTGTATTGTTATCATTCCCGTCCATGTCATTCTCCGGATCTGGCTATGTTGCTTCGCGCGTCAGAAAAACCGCCTTGCAAGTGCCGGAATGCGAATCCGTGGCGCGCGGTTTTTCTCCTGCTCTGGCGTTTAGCATGGTTCTAATATAAACGGAATTTGCTTTTTCCAATTCCTGCGATATGTAAATCTTATGAGTTCAATCTCGATCCGTCACCTTCGCTACTTCGAGGCGCTCGCCCAGCACGGCCATTTCGGTCGTGCATCCGAGGCCTGCGCCATATCTCAACCGGCGCTATCGTTGCAGGTCAAGGAACTGGAGGGCATTCTTGGTGCACCCCTGGTCGAGCGCGGGGCACGCCAGATCCGGCTCACCGGGCTGGGAGAAGAATTTGCGGCGCGCGCGCGCGTGATCCTGCGCGCGATAGACGAGCTGACCGACTTGGGGCGCGCCTCGGACGGGCCGCTGTCAGGACGATTGCGAATCGGGGTTATCCCGACCATTGCACCCTATCTTTTACCACAAATTATCAAGACTTTATCCGAAATCTACCCAGCCATTGAGCTGCACCCGCGTGAGGCGGTGACGAAACGGCTAATCGAGGATCTGCAGGAAGGCAGGCTTGATACCGCCGTTGTAGCGCTTCCGGTGTCCGAGCCCGCGCTTGTCGAGCAGCCTTTGTTCGATGAAGAATTTGTCTTGGTCCGCCCGATTGCCGACACAGACAAGCCTGTGCCCAGCGCGCAGAAACTGCGCGAGATGCGGCTTTTACTGCTGGAAGAAGGGCATTGTTTCCGCGATCAGGCGCTGTCGTTTTGCAAACTGTCGACGACACCCCCACGAGACCTGATGGAGGGAAGTTCGCTTGCCACGCTGGTTCAGATGGTCGGCGCCGGGATCGGGGTAACGCTGATCCCGCAGATGGCGGTTGCGGTCGAAACCCGCTCGGCCACTGTTTCTGTTGTGCAGCTTGCCACACCACGCCCGAGCCGGACCATCGGCATGGTCTGGCGCCGGACAAGCCCACTTGCAGGGCAGTTGGGTCAATTGGCAGAAACGATGCGCGCGGCTGGCTTGCAACAGGCGCACGACACCCGCCTGCCCCACCGTCCCACCGATTAGGGGCCGCAGCCGAAATTTCCTGTTTGCAGTGAAATGGCGCGCCCGAAAGGATTCGAACCTCTGACCCCCAGATTCGTAGTCTGGTGCTCTATCCAGCTGAGCTACGGGCGCGCTGTGGGGGGTGATCTATCGCCAGCGTCGGGGCAATGCAAGGGGGTATGGTCGAAATTCTTGTCCGTTGCATGCGGCGCGGCTGCCGCCGGGGCCGAACTAGCTGCCCTGAGGCAGTGAAACCCGAAATTCGGTGCCCTCATCATCGCTGCGCACCAGTTCGAGCTTGCCGCCATGCCCACGCACAAGTTCAGAGGCAATCACCAGCCCCAGCCCCACACCACCCTTTCGCGCGCCCCCCTGAAAGGCGGCAAACAGATTTTCTCGGGCGCGCGGCGGCAGGCCGGGGCCGGTATCGATCACCCGGATCACGCAGCACGCCTCCTGCTCGTAGGCGCTTATTTCGACGCTTCCGGGGGTGCCGGCAGCCTCGATCGCCTGGCGAGCGTTACGGGTGAGGTTCGACAGGACGCGGAAAAGCTGCTCGGAATCAGCGCGCAACGACAGGGTGGCAGGCACATCAACCAGAAACTCGACCGGGCTGTCGGCCTTGGCGGCCAGCCGCTCGGAATCAACAACCTCGTTGATCAGCGAGCGCAGCGCGACACGGGACAGTTTCGGCGGCGGCTCTTCGGCCTTGCCGAAGGCCAGCGTGCTTTCGCACAGGTTCACAGCGCGCGACAATGCCCCCACCAGTTTTGGCGCGGCGCGAGTCACCGCCGGATCGCTTGATGATTCGATGCGATCAGCCACCAGCGTCGCGGTGGACAGGATGTTGCGCAGATCATGGCTGATCCGCGCCACCGCCCCGCCCAGTTGCGCCAGCCGCTCTTTCTGGCGCAAGGCCTGGGTCAGATCGTTCTGCATCTGCGCCAGCACCTCCTCGGCCTCGCGCAACTCGGTTACGCGGGCGGCTGGCACGATGATGCGGCGCGCGTCTTCCGGGGCTTTGCCGTATTCCGCCATCGACACAACCACCCGGCGCATGGGCATCACGATCAGCCGCTGCACAGCGAAGAACAGAAGCGCAGCAACGGCCAGGGACAACGCGAGCGACAGCAACAGGATTCGCAAGGCATATTCGACCATTTCCTCGCGCATTGGCTCGGAATCCATCGTGACCTCAATCAGCAGCCCAGCCTCACGCACGGGGTCGCCGAACACCCGGATTACCCGCGCCTCGCGATCAAGGAGCGCCTGCATCGCGTCAAGCATCAACCTGTAGGGCGAAGGGCTGCGCAGATCATAAGTGGCGCTGATCGGCCCCGGCACCGGCGATGAAAGAACCAGCTCGCGCAAGGCATCGCGGCGCAGAACCACGTTGTAGACGCCCGCATTAATCAACAGTTCCTCGGCCAGCTTGTCGCTGATCGATCCGTCCGAGGCGAGAAGCGCCAGCGAGGCGATCTGCGCACGCTCCAACCGGGTCAGCAGATAATCCTCACGGAATCGGGCAACGGATGGCACGAAGATGAGCACTTCGGCCAGCAAGACGAAAATGATCGTCAATAGCAGGAAACGACCGCTTAACGTGCGAAAGAACATGGCCCACCCGAACAAGGAACGGTCAGGGCACCAGCCGCTGAACCAACCCGACCACCCGTTTGACAACAGGGTTATCAAAGAGCTTCGGAAAAAAATAGGCACCCGCAGCACGTTTCGACATTTCATTCAACGTCGGATAGGGCAAGACAGTTCCCGCCAACGCGCCCAGCTTGGTGCGATTGGCCAGCATCAACGACCAAAGCGCAATCAGTTCACCCGCGCCATGCCCCACCAGCGTCACCCCGATGGGGCGGCCCTTGACGACCATCAGTTTGATGAACCCGTCACCGCAGTCTTCCGCATGGGCACGGTCGCTGGCGTCATATCCCAAGCGGATGACCTTGACTGCACCACCGTGCGCGCGGCGGGCCTCGGCTTCGGTCAGGCCGACCTGCGCCAGCTCGGGGGCCGTATAGGTGACGCGGGGGACATGATCGGTCCGTGCACGGGCAGGCAAGGCAAACAGCATCGAGCGGATCACCACCCCGGCATGATAGCCTGCAAGATGCGTGAACTGTCCCTGCCCCGCCACATCGCCGATGGCATAGGTCCGCCGGTTGCTGGTGCGCAACCTGCCATCCACCGTTACCCCTGCCTTGGTATGGGCGATACCCGCAACCTCAAGGTTCAGCCGCTCCAGATTGGGTTTGCGCCCCACCGCGATCAGCAGGTGCGAGCCCTCAAGCACCGCGCCATCGGCCAGCGTGAGCGAAAGCGCGCCCGTCTGACCGCCAACCCGCACCACCTCGGCCCCCTCCAGCACCTGCACCCCCTCAGCGCGCAACTGCGCCAGCACCAGCGCTGCGGCTTCAGGGTCTTCGCGCCCCAGTGCATTGGCGCCCTCAATCACCGTTACCTTGCTGCCCAGCCGGCGATGTGCCTGCGCCATCTCCATGCCGATCGGGCCGCCACCGATGATCAGCAGGTGATCGGGCCGGGTGCGCAAATCGAAAAGGGTTTCATTGGTCAGATAGGGCACCCTGTCCAGCCCCCGAATGGGCGGAACAAGCGGCGAAGAACCGGTGGCGATGACAAAGCGCCGTGCGGTAATGCGGTGAGCACCCGCAATCAGGCTGGTGGGCGATTCAAAGCACCCATACTCGGGGATAACCCGCACGCCCAGCCCTTCAAACCGCTCGACGCTGTCGTGCGGGGCAATGGCTGCAATAGTGCGCGCCACATGATCCATCGCGGCGGCATAATCGATCTGCGGCTCATGCGGGGTGACACCGAAACCCGCCCCGCCCCGATGCGCCTGCGCCGCCTTGCCCGCCGCCAGAAGCGCTTTGGAGGGGACGCAGCCATAGTTCAGGCAATCGCCGCCCATGCGATGGCCCTCCACAAGCACCACGCGCGCACCCATCTGCGCCGCCCCCGCTGCCACCGACAATCCGCCAGAACCCGCGCCGATTATGCAGATATCGGCCTTGATCTCTTCCATTCTCAGCCCTTCATGTCACGGCGCAGCAGTGCCGACCGACTGACCGGACCGTGCTTACCCAGCCTCCGCAGGCAGGATATGGTGCTTTCGTCGCCGGTTTACAGACCAGACGCCCCGGCTGCGCCCTTTTTATGCGAATCCGGCGCGCGATGAATTGACTTGGCCGCGCGGGTTGGCTATCTGCCAGCCTTCAGGAATATCGGCCTTCGAATCCGTCTTGTCGGATTTGGGCAATCAGTGTGAAGGAACGGAGCGATGAAACGCACCTATCAGCCCTCGAACCTGGTCCGCAAGCGGCGCCACGGTTTCCGCGCGCGCATGGCCACCAAGGCTGGCGCCAAGATCATCAACGCCCGTCGCGCTGCCGGTCGCAAGAAACTGTCGGCCTGAGGGGCGACCTTTCGGCGAGTGACCCGATGGCGCCGCATGACGTGACCGTGGAAGGCCCCCAGGCCGATGCCACCCCTGCGTCGGCGGCGACTAATCGCCTTTGCGTTCTGAAAAAGCGCGCCGAGTTCCTCGGCGCCGCCCGTGCCCGCCGTCAGGGAACGGCGGGTTTTTTGTTGCAAGCCCGCAAGCGGGGACCCGATGAAAATTGCGGGGGCATCCGCGTAGGCTTCACCTGCTCCAGGAAGGTCGGCAATGCCGTCACCCGCAACCGTGCCAAACGCCGGCTGCGTGCGCTTGCCGCTGAACTGTTGCCAAGGCTGGGTCAACCCGGCTGGGATTACGTGCTGGTCGGCCGCCCCGGCGCGACGGTTGAGCGCCCCTTCGATGCGCTTCGCTCAGATCTCGATGGCGCGCTCAAGGCGATTCACGCACCGCGCGGCCCAAGAACATGAGCCCGCTGGCCTGGATCTTTTCGCTGCCTGTGCGGTTCTACCGGCTGGTGTTCAGCCCCTGGGTGGGCCACGGCTGCCGCTATCAGCCCACCTGTTCGGCCTATTCGCTGGAAGCTTTTGAACGTCATGGCGCAATCAAGGGCCTCTATCTGACCATCCACCGGATTTTTCGGTGCCACCCCTGGGGCGGCCACGGCTATGACCCGGTGCCCGGCGCAGACCCGGAACATGATTGCCGGAAACACAATCACTGACCCGTCAAAAGGCCGTGCCGATGCTTGACGATTCCAACGATATTCACCCGCTTTTCCACGGCGCGCCCAAAAGCACCGAGTTCCGCAAGCTGCGCAAGCGTATCGTGCAGAACGTGCGCGAGGCGGTACAGACCTATGGCATGATCGAGCCCGGCGCGCGCTGGCTGGTCTGTCTGTCAGGCGGCAAGGACAGCTACACGCTGCTTGCCGTGCTGCATGAACTGAAGTGGCGCGGGCTGCTGCCGGTCGACCTTCTGGCCTGCAACCTTGATCAGGGACAGCCGGGCTTTCCGGCCACCGTCCTGCCCGAGTTTCTGACCCGGATGGGCGTTGAGCACCGGATCGAATATCAGGACACTTACTCCATCGTAACCGACAAGGTACCGCAGGGCCGCACCTATTGCGCGCTCTGTTCGCGGCTGCGGCGCGGCAATCTCTATCGGATCGCACGAGAGGAGGGGTGTTCGGCCGTGGTTCTGGGCCATCACCGTGATGATATTCTGGAAACATTTTTCATGAACCTCTTTCATGGCGGGCGGCTGGCGACCATGCCGCCCAAGCTGGTCAATGAAGAGGGTGATCTTTTCGTCTACCGCCCGCTTGCATTCGTTGCCGAGGCGGATTGTGACCGCTTCGCCCGCGCCATGAACTACCCGGTCATCCCCTGCGACCTGTGCGGCTCGCAGGATGGCCTGCAACGCATGCAGGTCAAGGCGCTGCTCGATGAATGGGAACGCCGCACACCCGGGCGGCGCAACGTGATGTTTCGGGCGCTGATGAACGCGCGACCGTCGCATCTGCCAGATCCGGCGCTGTTTGATTTCGCCGGGCTGATGCGCGCGACGAATAGGAATAATTCGATCGATTAATTCCTGTTCTGTTAAGGCTTCGGTCAACGGAATGCGTCAACCCTGTGCAAAGACGCGCGAACCGCAGGGAGAGACGTCATGCGAAAAGCACTGGCATCCGCCAGTTTCACCGCTGTCGGCGCGGCATTGGGCCAGCCAGCCATGCTGCTGGCGATACCTGTGCTTACTTTGACTGCCCTTTGGCTCAGGGATCACCTCTGGGTCGTTCTGGGCTTGGTGGCAGCGCAGGTGGGCTGGCTGTTCCTTGGCCTGCGTGAAGCCTCGCATGCGAAGGCTGTTGTCGACAGCTCCGGTTACCCCCGGATGACCGATATCGAAACAGTTGAACGGCTCCTCCCGACCGGTGCGGAGGAAGCGAACGCCGGCGCGCGTGGTGCGGCGCTCGTTATCCGGCTGGACGATGGCGATTCTGTCATCAGCAAACATGGCATCCGCTATACCGAGGCGCTGATACATGAACTTGGCCATCGCCTGGGACAGTCGCTACGCGAACAGGATGCCTATTGCCGCCTGGGGACTGCGGGATACGGAATAGCGCTCTTTCCGCAGCGCAATCTCGAACTCAGCGCAGTGCTGGCGGTCGCACATCGAATACAGTCGCATCTGGGGCAATCCTTCAGCTTCGAGTCGGTAACTGTCTGGCCCAGTATTTCGGTTGGCTTCTGTCTCAGTCTGCGCGCCGCAACGCTTAACGGGATCGGCATGCTGGATGCAGCGGCGCAGGCGGCCGAACGCGCGTTACGGGCGGGCCCCGGCGGGCTCTACAGCTACAGCGCAGTCGATCTGCCCTCGCGCCTGTCAAGCGAGCACCAGAAGCGCCTGCACCGGGCGCTGGAAACCGGCGAGATCTGCGCGTATTTCCAGCCGCAGCTTTGCACGCGCACCGGGCGGGTCAGCGGGCTTGAAGCACTTGCGCGCTGGGAAGATCCCGAAGATGGGCTCATGCCGCCCTCGCACTTCCTGCCCTTGATCGAGGCTGCGGGCCTGTCCGCCAGATTGGCGGAACGCATGTTGCGCGACTCGCTCGCCATGCTTCAACGGCTCGACGCCCTTGGCCTCATCGTGCCAACCGTGGCGATCAACCTTTCGGGTCCGGAACTGCGCAACCCACAGCTTGCCGACGAGATCGCCTGGGAACTCGACCGGCATGACCTCACCGCCGGTCGGCTGGTGGTGGAGATTCTCGAAACCGTGGTGGCCGACAGCGATGACGACATCATGGTGCGCAACATTGCCCGTCTTGCTGGGATGGGGTGCGGGATCGACCTCGACGATTTCGGCACCGGCCACGCCGCGATCGCCAGTATTCGCAGGTTTGCCGTAGGCCGATTGAAGATCGACCGCTCCTTCATCACCCATCTGCATGTAGACCGCGAGCGCCAGCGCATGGTCGCAGCGATCCTGTCGATGGCCGAGCAGCTGGAACTCGGCACCGTCGCCGAAGGTGTCGAGAGTGATGCCGAGATGGCCCTCGTCACGCAGTTGGGTTGCGGACACGCGCAGGGTTTCGCCATCGCCCGCCCGATGCCCGGCGCCGATCTGCTGCAGTGGCTGCGCTTGAACTCCGGTATTGCCGGGCAGGCAGCCAATCCTGTTGGCGCCCCCGCGCCATAGCGCCGGGGCCATCGCAAGAACCCCGCGCGCTGCACGAAACGGTGAAAAAATGGCCGCTGCAGCGACAATCGGGGGAATCCGCTTGACCTTTGCTGGCACAGTCTGTTGAACCGGCCCAGCAATTCAATCGACCCGTGGACCTCCCCCCAATGGACGATCAAAACAAGAACCTAATCCTTGCTTTCGCTCTCAGCCTGATGGTCATCATCGGGTGGTTCGCGCTGTTTCCACCGCCCGAACCCGCCCCGACCGAGACTGTGACGCAGGCAGAACTCGTGCCCCCTCCGGCCCAAACCACGGGCGAAGGCGTGGCCGATGCGTCAATGGCTGATGAGACGGCGACCGGCACCGTGCGCGTCAACATCGACTCGCGCCGTCTGACTGGCACAATCGCCCTCACCGGCGGCCGAATCGACGACCTGCAGCTGCGCGACTACCGTGAAACCACGGCCCCCGGTTCGGATATCGTCCATCTGTTCAACCCGGTCGGCGGCAACCGCGAACCGTTCTACGCCCTCTATGGCTGGAGCCCCCGTGGCGCGCTTGGCTCCGAACAGGTTCCCGGCCCCAACACGGTCTGGGAACAGGTAGGGGACAATACTCTGTCCATCGACAATCCGGTCACACTGCGCTGGGACAATGGCCAGGGCCTGGTCTTCACCCGGACGATCAGCATCGACGACAACTACCTGTTCACCGTTGATCAGTCGGTCGAGAACCAGACCGACGCGCCTGTCGCGCTGGACCCCTATGGCATCCTGGCGCAGCACGGCCTGCCCTCGGATCTGGAGAATTTCTTCATCTCGCATGAGGGCATGATTCAGATGGCCGATGGCCGCCTGACCGAGGACAGCTACAAGAACATGCGCGGCTATCGCCACAGCGACACCGAGCGCACACCGGCCAGCGTAACCCAGGTGGCGGAGAATGGCTGGGTTGGCCTTACCGGTAAGTATTTCATGGCCGCCCTGATTGGCGCGCCCGGCCAGGGGTTCACCGCCGTCTCGCAATATGTGCCCGGCGCCGATATCTACCAGGCTTCTATCCGCCAACCCACGCTCACCGTTGCCCCTGGCGAAACCGCGCAAAGCAGCTCGATGCTGTTTGCCGGTGCCAAGGAATGGACGGTTATCCGTAACTATGAGCGCAATACCGGTATCGACCGTTTTATCGACTCGATCGACTGGGGCTGGTTCTTTTTCCTGACCAAGCCAATCTTCGCGATGCTCTATTTCATCAACGGGATCATCGGCAACATGGGCTGGTCGATTCTGGTTCTGACGCTTCTGATCAAGGCGGTGCTGTTGCCGCTGGCATGGAAATCCTATGTCTCCATGGCGCGCATGAAAGAGCTTCAGCCGGAAATGGTTGCCATCAAGGAGCGCGCGGGCGACGACCGGCAGAAACTTCAGCAAGAGATGATGAAGCTCTACAAGGAGAAGAAGGTAAACCCTGCGGCGGGTTGCCTGCCGATCCTGTTGCAGATCCCGATTTTCTTCTCGCTCTACAAGGTGATCTTCGTCACCATCGAACTGCGCCACGCCCCCTGGCTCTGGGTCTTCAATGACCTGTCGGCGCCTGACCCCACCTCGATTGTCAACCTGTTTGGCCTTCTGCCCTGGGATGCGCCGCACCCCGGCAGCTTCATGGCGCTGATCCTGATCGGTATCCTGCCGCTGATGTTCGGCTTCACCATGTGGCTCCAGATGCGCCTGAACCCGGCGCCCACCGATCCGATGCAGGCGACGATCTTCAACTGGATGCCCTGGGTCTTCATGTTCGTGATGGGCGGCTTTGCCTCTGGCCTCCTGATCTACTGGATCGGGAACAACATCATCACCTTCTCGCAGCAATACCTGATCATGCGCCTGAACGGGAGCAAGCCGGATCTGTTCGGCAATATCCGGCAGACGTTCCGCCGCAAGAAGGACGGCGAGGCGAAGTGAGCGGGCTTACGCTCGCGCATATCTGCCGGCATCCGGTCAAATCGGTCGGATACCAGGAAATCGAACGGGTGGCCCTGACGCCGGGCCACCCTTTGCCGTTCGACCGCACCTGGGCCGTAACCCATGAGGGTGCCGGTTTCGATCAGCCTGAAGGGTGGGAGCCCAAGCTGAAATTCCTGCGTGGCTGGGCCGAAGGCAGCTTGCAGGCCATCCGCGCCGAATTTGACGACGCGACGCAGCGTATCACACTTCGCCACCCCGCTCGCCCCGACCTGTCGGCCACCCTGCCCCATGACGGCCCCGCGCTGGTGGACTGGCTGCGCCCCCTCTGGCCCGCGCGCCGGCCCGCCCCCGCGGCGCTGGTTTCCCGTAGGGACGGCGGCGCGCTGACCGATGTACCAGAGCCCTATGTCTCCATCCTCAGCCTGACCTCGAACCGCATTCTCAGCCAGCGACTGGGGCAGGATCTGTCAATCCACCGCTGGCGCGGCAATCTTTGGCTAGACGGGCTGGCCCCATGGGAGGAGTTTGATCTGATCGGGCGCACATTGGCCATCGGTGAGGCACGGTTGACGGTTGAGCAACGCATCACTCGCTGCCGCGCCACCTGCGCCAACCCTGAAACCGGCCGCACTGATGCCGACACCCTGGGCGCGCTGGAAGAAGGCTACGGCCATATCGATTTCGGCGTCTATGCCCGCGTCATTCAGGCCGGAGACATCACCCGCGGCGCCCCTGTGGAGATAGTTGCATGAGCACCCTACCCTTCCCGCTGGCCGCTTCCCCCACCCCCGAGGCCGAGGAAGCCGGGCGCAAGCTTTTCGCCGGGCCGGTCGATTTCGTAAAGGGTGTCGTCGCCATGGACGGTCTGCCGCCTGCCGACCGGCTGGAAGTCTGTTTTGCTGGTCGCTCGAATGTCGGAAAATCAAGCTTGATCAATGCGCTGACCGGCCGAAAGGCACTGGCGCGCACCTCCAACACCCCCGGCCGCACGCAAGAGATCAACTATTTCGACGTGGGGGGCCAGTTCTATCTGGTTGACCTGCCAGGCTACGGCTTTGCCGAGGCTCCGGTGGCGGTGGTCGCCAAATGGCAGGCGCTTCTGAAATCCTATCTTGCGGGCCGCGCCACCCTGCGCCGCGCCTTCGTTCTGATCGACATGCGCCACGGCGTGAAAAAGGTCGATGAAGAGATCATGGGTCTCCTCAACCGCGCCGCCGTGACCTTCCAGGTTGTGCTGACCAAGTCTGACAAGATCAGCCAGACCGCGCAGGAGAAAACGCTGGCACAGGTGCGCAGCGCTCTGGCCCGGCACCCCGCCGCCTACCCCGAACTGCTTGTCACCTCGTCGGAAAAGGGCGAGGGTATCGCCAGCCTGCGTGCCATCATCGCGTCGATGGAATAACCCAATGAAGAAGCAGACCATGAACCGAGACTGGATCGCCACCGCCCGCACCCTTTCCGAAGCCCTGCCCTATCTGCAGCGCTACACCGGCGCCGTTGTGGTCATCAAGTTTGGCGGCAACGCCATGGGCGACGATGACGCCATGGCCGATTTCGCCCGAGACATCGTGCTCATGAAGCAGGTCGGCGTGAACCCGGTGGTGGTTCATGGCGGTGGCCCGATGATCAACGAGCTTCTGGGCAAGCTGGGCATCGAATCGCGTTTCGTGCGCGGCAAGCGCGTGACGGATCAGGCAACGGTGGAAGTGGTCGAGATGGTGCTTTCCGGGCTGGTCAACAAGCGCATCGTGCAGGCAATCAACGATCAGGGCGGGCGCGCGGTGGGCATCTCCGGCAAGGATGATGACCTGATGGTCTGCACGGCGGATGATCCTGAACTGGGCTTTGTCGGCAAGCCTGTGGAAATGAACGTCCAGATCCTGCGCGATCTGTTCAACGCGGGCATGATCCCGGTGGTCGCTCCGGTCGGCACGGGAATGGCCGACAATGAGACCTTCAATGTGAACGGCGATACCGCCGCCGGGGCTATTGCGGGTGCGCTCACTGCTGATCGCCTGCTGCTGCTCACCGACGTCTCGGGCGTGAAGGACGAAACCGGCGCCGTGGTTACACAACTGAACCCTGATCAGGTGCGCGAGATGACCGAGAAGGGCGTGATCGCCGGTGGCATGATCCCCAAGACCGAAACCGCGCTGGCGGCGATCGAGGCGGGTGTGCGCGCGGTCGTCATTCTCGACGGTCGGGTGCCCAATGCCTGCCTGCTTGAGCTGTTCACCGAACACGGCGCGGGCAGCATGATCCGCTCCACCCCGCCGCGTGTGAGCCCCCGTGGCGAAGGGCTCTGATCCAGCGGCGCGCGAGGAGCTGCTGCTCCAGGCGCTGAATCGCAATGCCCTCACGGCGCTTGGCAGCCTGCCGGCCGATCCTGCCTTCTGCCCACCCACCGCGCAATCGCTGGTTCTCGTCGGCCCTCAGGGCGGCCAACGCTGGTGGCAGGCGTTGCAAACCAGCGCCGAATGGCAGGACGGGCAATCACACCCGATAGACCGCTGGTCAAAGCGCGTGCTCGGCATGATCGCGCAGCACAACGACGGCACCGCAATCTTTCCCTCCGATGGCCCGCCCTACCCGCCATTCCTGCACTGGGCGCGCCAGTCCGGCCGCATGTGGCAAAGCCCGGTCGGCATGCTGGTCCATCCGGATGCCGGGCTCTGGGTATCGTTCCGGGGTGCGCTGGCCCTGCCTTTCCCTGTCCTGCTGCCCACATCAGCCATTCCCTGCAACAGCTGCGCCGCGCAGCCCTGCCGCAACGCCTGCCCGGTCGATGCGCTTGGGGCCGCGGGCTACGACACCGTCTCCTGTCACGCTTTCCTTGACAGCACGCCGGGACAAGACTGCATGTCGCGGGGCTGCGCTGCGCGCCGGGCTTGCCCACGCGGTGAAAGCCATGCAAGATCGTCCGAACAATCCGCCTATCACATGAGGCAATTTCACCGATGACAAAGCGCCTGATCCTGACGCGCCACGCCAAGTCCAGCTGGGACGATCCGATGACCCCGGACCATGAACGCCCCCTGAACGAGCGTGGCAAGACCGCCGCAACCGATCTTGGAGCATGGATGGCGTCGCGCGGCTACATACCCGACGAGGTTCTTTGCTCCGACGCCCTGCGCACCCGCGAAACCTGGTCTGGCGTCAGCCCGGCGCTGGCCGCCGCCCCGTCACTGACCCTGAAACCAGCCCTCTATCATGCCGGACCCGATGTCATGCTGGCGGTTCTGCGCCACGCGACGGGCGATTGCGTAATGATGATCGGCCACAACCCGGGCATCGCCGAGTTCGCCAGCCGGATCGTGGCGCAGGCGCCGCATCATCCGGGCTTTCGCCATTATCCTACCGGCGCCACGCTGGTTGCCAGCTTCGAGATCGACAGCTGGGGCGAACTCGCCTTCGGCATGGGTGCGGTACGCGATTTCATCGTGCCGCGCGAACTGGCTCTCTGAGCGGGGCCAACGAAGCGTCGCGCCCCTGCCTCTCAGGGTCCGCGCCCCTTCATCTGTTCAAAAATATCCTGCGGGGGGTGAATTGGCCGAAGGCCAAGAGGGGGGCGCAAAGCCCCCCTGCCCGGCCGCATGACGTGCTCAATGACCCAGAATCTGGCTGAGAAACAGCTTCGTGCGATCTGATTTCGGATTGTTGAAAAAGGCGCGAGGCTCGTTTTGCTCCACGATCTGCCCTTGGTCCATGAAAATCACCCGGTTCGCCACGGCCTGGGCAAAGCCCATCTCATGGGTCACACAGATCATTGTCATCCCCTCTTCGGCGAGCTGGATCATCGTATCCAGCACCTCCTTGATCATTTCGGGGTCCAGCGCCGAGGTCGGCTCGTCGAACAGCATGATCCGCGGCTTCATGCATAGCGAGCGCGCGATGGCGACGCGCTGTTGCTGCCCGCCCGAAAGCTGGCCGGGATATTTGTCGGCCTGTTCAGGGATCTTCACCTTCTCCAGAAAATGCATCGCAATCTCCTCGGCCTCGCGGCGCGGGGTCTTGCGCACCCAGATGGGCGCCAGCGTACAGTTTTCCAGAATCGTCAGATGCGGAAACAGGTTGAAGTGCTGGAAAACCATCCCCACTTCCGAACGCACCTTGTCGATATTCTTCAGATCCGAAGTCAACTCGGTGCCATCGACGATGATCTGCCCGGTCTGATGTTCCTCCAGCCGGTTGATGCAGCGGATCAGCGTCGACTTGCCCGAGCCTGAGGGGCCGCAAACCACGATCCGTTCGCCGCGATTCACGGTCATGTCGATGTCGCGCAGCACATGGAACTGGCCGAACCATTTGTTCATCTTGGTGATCTGAATCGCCACCTCGTCCGAGACCTGCATGTGGCTTCGGTCGATCTTGCGGTCGATTCCGATGTCAATTTTCGCTTCCGCCATGGCAGACTCCTTAACGGTGATCGGTTCGCAGCCGGCGCTCAAGATACATCGAGTAGCGCGACATGCCGAAACAGAAGATAAAGAACACCGCACCGATGAAGATGAAGAGTTCCCAGTAAATGCCCTGCCAGTCGCTGGATGCACGGATGGCATTGGACAGACCAACAGGGTCCAGAAGGCCGATGAACACCACAAGCGTCGTGTCCTTGAACAGGCCGATAAAGGTGTTGACGATGCCTGGAATGGAGATCTTCAGCGCCTGCGGCATGACGATCAGCCGCTGCGCCCGCCAGTAATCCAGCCCCAGCGCGTCGGCCGCCTCATATTGCCCACGCGGCAAGGCGGCAAGTCCCCCGCGCACCACTTCGGCGATATAGGCCGCGGCAAAGAGCGTGACCATGATGATCACCCGCAAGATCAGGTCAAAGCTGGTTCCGGGCGGCAGGAAATAGCCCAGAAGCAACTGCGCCGTGAACAGAAGCGTGATCAGCGGCACCCCGCGAATGAACTCGATGAAAACCACGCAGATGGATTTGATCAATATCATGTTCGACTGCCGCCCCAGCGCCAGCAGAATGCCCAAAGGCAGCGAAAGGCCGATGCCGGTAAAACCGATCACCAGCGAGATCAGGAAGCCGCCGAAGCGATCCGAACGCACGCCCTCGATACCCAGCGGCAGGATCGCGTGCAGGGTGCTGGCGAATGTTGCGGCCACGAACAGCCACCACAGCACCGGCACGATGAGGGCCGCGCTGGTGGCAATCAGCGTGCCAAGTGAACGGAAGGCCAGAAGCGCGCCGTACCCGACCACAAACCCCAGGGCCACCGAAACCGGAAACCAGACCGACCCACCCCAGAGCAGGAAATAGGCCAGAAACGGGTAGATCGCCGAGAACCATATCAGTTTGCGTGGCACTGCCGGAAACAGGATTGGCGCCAGCGCGACAAACAGCAGCACCAGCGCCGAGACCGGCCGCCAGTACAGGTGTTGCGGATAGAAGCCGAACATCAACTGGTGCCAGCGATCGTTGATCACCCCCCAGCATGCGCCCGATGTGCCATCAAGGATCTGCCGGCATTGGGTCAGCGACCCGGCGTCCCAGACAGAATTGGCCAGCCAGGGCCCAATGGCCGACACCGCCGAAGCGATGACCAGAAGCGACAGAATGGTCAGCACGGTGCTGATCCAGCCATCGAACAGGTTTGCGCGCATCCACTTCACGGCACCGCGTTCGGCTATCGGAGGCGCCTGCTCGGGCAACATCGTCTCGCGCACGTAGGGGACGGTCTGGGCGTGGGTATCGCTCATTCTACCGCTCCTTCAGCTTGATGCTGGCATTATAGACGTTCATCGCCCCCGAAATGGTCAGGCTGACCGCCAGATAGACCAGCATCATCAGCATCATTCCCTCAAGCTCTCGCCCGGTCTGGTTAATCGTGATGCCGCCCAGGGTCGAGCGCAGGTCCATGTAGCCTACCGCAAGGCCCAGCGAGGTGTTCTTGGTGATGTTGAGATACTGCGAGATCAGTGGCGGGATAATCACCCGCAGCGCTTGCGGCAGTATCACCAACCGCATCGTTTTGCCCGGCTGCATGCCAAGGGCAAAGGCGGCTTCGGTCTGACCCTTGGAAATGGCCAGAATACCCGCGCGCACGTTCTCGGCAATGAAGGCGCCCGTATAGATACCCAGCCCCAGCCACATCGCAATCAGCGAATTGCGCATGTGGATGCCTCCCTGAAAGTTGAAGCCGCGCAATTCCGGGTAGCCCCAATGGAGACCCAGCGCGATCAGCAACAAGGTGACCGGCCCAAGAAGGATGAGGATGCTTTTCCACCAGGTTTTGGGCCGCACGCCGGTCGCGTTCTGCACTTTGGTAGCATGGCGCACCAGCCGGATATTGGCCCAGATGCTCAGCACCACGACCACAATAACGGCAATCGCGTCCCAGCTGGGCTGGATACCGCCCAGATCGAGGTTACCAAGGCTGCGCGAGAACAGCGGTTCCGGCACATAGACGCCGCGGTTGGTAATGGCGATACTGTCAAAGACCAGCATCGAAGCCGTCGGTGTATCCCCGCGAAAGGCCGAGGGGGGCGGCATGGCCTCGGTCATGATGGCGCCAAAGACCAGAATCCACAGAAGCGTGGGGATGTTACGGAACACCTCGACATAGACGGTCATCAACCGGGCCACGATCCAGTTGTTAGACAGCCGCAGTACCCCGGCGATAACGCCCAGAACGGTGGCCAGAACACAAGCCATGATCGCCAGGATCACGGTATTCAGAAGGCCCACGATAGCCGCGCGGCCATGGGTCATCTGGCTGTTGTATTCGATAGGCCGCTGGCTGATGTCGTAGCCTGCGGTATTCCACAGGAAACTGAAGGAGAAATCCTTGCCCAGCATGGCGAGGTTCTTGACAGTGTTGTCGATCAGCCAGGCCGCGCCCAGCATCAACAGCATCAATGCGAAGATCTGAATCGTGTAAGAGCGATACCGCGTGTCGTAAAGCAGCATGCTCAGGCGAAAAGACTCGCGTGGAGCCCCGCTGTCCATGGCCATCAAATGTCTCCCTGCAGCCCGCGACAATTGGTTTTTTTAGCTTGGGTCACGGCGACCGGCGACGGTCGGCAAGACTGTCACCAAGGCGGCGCGCAACCAAAGCGGCGCGGTTATGCATATCGTGTCAAGGAAAGAAGGCGCGCAACCTTTCGATCGCGCGCCTTCTGGCCGGTTCTCAGCGGAACGGCGGAGCGTACATCAGTCCGCCCTGGGTCCACTGCGCGTTCAGGCCGCGCGCCAGACCGATCGGCGTCTGCTCGCCGATGTTGTTGGCGAAGACCTCGCCATAGTTGCCACCGGCAGCAATCGCGCGCTGCGCCCACTCGGCGTCAAGCCCCAGCATTTCGCCCAGGTTGCCTTCGGTGCCCAGCATCCGGTTGATTTCCGGGTTGTTCGTGCCCGCAGCCAGTTCGGCCAGGTTGGCCGAGGTGATACCCAGTTCTTCAGCCGCGATCAGCGCATTCAGCACCCAGCGGTTGAGGTCGGCCCAGTGATCATCGCCATGACGCACGGCAGGGCCCAGCGGTTCCTTGGAGATGACCTCGGGCAGGATCACATGATCGCCAGGGCTTTCGAACGAAGCGCGGGTCGCGGCAAGGCCCGATACGTCGGTGGTGTAGACGTCACAGGCACCGGCCAGATACTGCTGTTGCGCTTCCGCATTGGTCTCAATGGGAACCGGCTCGTAGCTCATGTTGTTGACGCGGAAATAGTCGGCCAGGTTGAGCTCAGTGGTGGTGCCGGTCTGGATACAGACGGTCGCGCCATCCAGCTCGGTCGCCGAGGACACGCCCAGCGCACGGTTCACCATGAAGCCCTGGCCGTCATAATAGTTCACACCGATGAAGGTCAGGCGCAGGTCAACATCGCGCGAGAAAGTCCAGGTGGTGTTGCGCGGCAGCAGGTCGACTTCGCCCGACGACAACGCGGTGAAGCGGGTCTGACCGGTGGTCGGCACGAAGTTCACCGCCATCGGGTCATTGAGGACGGCCGCTGCAACGGCGCGGCAGATCGCCACATCAAAGCCCTGCCAGACGCCGTTTGCATCAGGGGCCGAGAAGCCATTGACCCCGGTCGACACGCCGCAGTTCAACTCGCCGCGCGATTGCACCTCGGCCATTGTCTGCTGGGCCACCGCAGCACCACCGCTCAGCGCGGCTGCGGCAAGCGTGCCAAAAAATACGGATTTCTTCATTATATACCTCTTCCTGTTATCGCCGCTGTTACCAGCGGTCTGTCCGAACCCCGAAGGGCCCATGCCTGGCGGTCAGTGGGCGGCCCGTCATTGCATGACAATGCGGCGCTGTCCTGCGACTGCTGCATTGGCGAATTTGTGCCGATTATCACCAGTCGTCAAGCCCTCCATTCCAGTCGATGATACCCCGATGCGGCATCGCAAGGCCGGCGACAAGGGAATAAGCAGCGATCCGTGCGTTAACGCTGACATCTGCGCAATGATATTGCGCGCCCTCAGCGCATGGCCGCAAAAAAGGAGGCAGCAAACAGGAAGCCTTCCTTGCGCTGCGCAGCAAGGGCGCGCGCCTCGTCATCCTCGCCCCATTTCTCGGTTTGCCAGTCCTCGTCTATCCGTGAAACCTGCCAGAGGGCTTCGGGCGTGTCTCGCCCCTCTGTCACGGCCAGCCCGATCACCAGAGATCCGGACAGGGCAACAAGGTCATGAAAGGCCGTCAGTTCGAACGGGGAAAAACGCGCAACCTGTGCATCAAGCATGGCCAGAGTTTCCGGCGGTTGAGCCGCTGGCATCACCCCCTCGACAATCACCCAGCGCAGGCCGAACTGATGTGTGGTCCACTCAAGAAGAGGATCCCAGGCGGCGTCCTGACGCGCACGCAGTTCCGCCGGGTAGGTCGCGCGGTAGCACAACAGATCGGACTCGCCATAAGCAGCCACCAACGCCGCCACATCGGCGAACTGTCCGCGCACCTTGTCAATCGCAGCATTCGCTGCGCGGGTGGCGGGCATTGTTTCAGGGACAATCTTTTCGCCCTGCGCGCGCCATTCTGCGGCGATCAGTTCCGCCACCGCGTGGGTGGGTACGACCAGCGGCGCCTTTGCCGGGGTCTTGAGGGCGCGTCCGTCAAGCTGGATGGTGAAACCGGCGTCGACCGGCACCACGTCGACATTTTTCCAGAAGCGCTTTCTTGCCAGGCCGCTCATGCCGTGCTCCACATTTCTTCCAGCGCGGGGACAAGCCCGGCAAAGCTGTCGATCACGATATCTGCCCCGGCGCGCTCCAGTTCGCGCACCGGGTGATAGCCCCAGGCCACGCCCAGCGTGCGAAACCCCGCCGCGCGACCCATTTCGATGTCATAGGACGTGTCGCCAATCATCACCCCGCCACGCGTGCCGGTCTCGGCAAGGCAGGCATGCAGCATGGAAGGGTGGGGCTTTGACGGGTGGTCATCGGCTACCTGCGTGGTGTCGAAATGCCCCGTCAGCGCATGGCTCGTCAGCACATGATCCAACCCGCGCCGCGATTTGCCGGTGGCGACGCCAAGCACAACGCCCGTTTGGGCAAGCAGGCTGTCCAGCGCCGCCTTCGCGCCGGGGTAAAGCGGCGAGGTATTGCCCGCGCGCAGCGTCCCGAAGCTGGATTTGTAACCGTTCACCAACGCTTCGATCTGCGCCGCATCCCCCTCGGGCATCAACCGGGCGAAGGCCTGCGGCAGAGACAGGCCTACGATGTTCAGAATCGCTTCGCGCGGTGGCATCGGCAGACCCGCGCTCTCATAAGCAAGTGTCATGGCACCCAGGATATGCGCCTGACTGTCAACAAGTGTGCCGTCGACATCGAAAACGACCAGCCGTTGCGTCATTCTTCCTCCGCGAAAGGATCGGCGGGGACATCGTTTTCATGCCAACCCAGCATCTTCCAACTGCGCGCCATATGTTCGGGCAGTGGCGCGGTAAGGGTGATGTCCTTGCCCGTCACCGGATGCTCGAAGCGGATCGAGCGGGCGTGCAGATGCAGCTTGCGGCTGATCTCGCCACCCAGTTGCGCGCCCCAGCCATCGCCAAGGTTCTCCTGCCCCGAACCGCCGTATTTGCCGTCACCGACAATGGGGTTGCCCAGTTCCGCCATATGCGCGCGTAACTGATGCGTGCGCCCGGTGATCGGGGCCAGCGCCACCCAGGCGGCGCGGCTGCCCAGGCGGTCCAGCACGGCGTAATCAGTTGTGGCGCGTTTGGCGCCCTCGGTCTTGTCGACATCGCCGGGCAGAACGCAGTGCATCTTTTCGCTATCGCGCCCGCCCGCCTTGACCAGCCCATAGCGGATGGTGCCCTTCAACGGGCTGGGCACACCAGCCACGACCGCCCAATAGATCTTGCGGGTGGTTCGATGGCGAAAGGCCTCTCCCAGACGGCGGGCAACGCGCGGAGTGCGCGCCAGCAGCAACACGCCCGAGGTGTCCTTGTCCAGCCGGTGCACCAGCACGGGGCGGTCCTTGTAGCCGAATTTCAGTGCCTCGGTCAGGCCGTCGACATGCCGGTTGCCCTGCCCCGATCCGCCCTGGCTGGGCAAACCGGGCGGTTTGTTGAGCGCGATGATATGCTCGTCCTTCCACAGAACCGCGCGCTGGATCATCTCGACATCGGCCGAGGGGTAGGCAGGGGTTTCGGGCTTGGGCCGGGGTGCGCGTTCATCGGGCAGCGGCGGGATGCGCACACTCTGGCCCACTTCGATGCGTGTGGCGGGCTTGACGCGGCCGCCATCCACCCGGATCTCGCCCTTGCGACAGGCTTTTTCCACCATGACCTGCGTCATCTGTGGAAAGCGCCGCCTGAGCCAGCGATCCAGCCGCTGTTCTCCCTCATCACTGCCGACAACAATGGTCTGAACCCTGCTCATGCGATCATCCGCCCCAATGCCATACCCACCAGAAGTGCCGCCAGCCCAAGCCCAACTGAACCCACCACATAAGCCACCGCCATCGCTGGCTGTCCGGTTTCCCACAACCGAAAGGCCTCCAGCGAGAAGGCGGAGAAGGTGGTGAAGCCGCCCAGAAAGCCGGTAACGAGCAACGGATAGGCCCAGGCACGGCTGCCCATCAGCCAGATTGCCAGCACGCCGATGGCGAACGATCCCACCACATTCACCGCCACTGTCCCCAGCGGCACCCCCGGCCCGAAAAGCCGCGCCGCACCCAGCACGGTAAGATAGCGCAGCATTGATCCGGCCGCGCCGCCAAGGGCTACAAGGGAAAGGTTTGTCAACATCGCCGCTCTGTGTTCCGTTCCTGCCTGCTTGTCAACCGCCCTGCCTGCGCGCGCGCAGCTTGGCGAAATAGGCCACCCGCTTGCCAAGCTCACGCTCGAACCCACGCTCGGGCGGGGCATAGAGAACCGGGCGCTTCACCCCGTCGGGGAAATAGTTCTGGCCCGAGAAGCCATCTGCCGCGTCATGATCGTATTCATAGCCCGCGCCATAGCCCTGCTCTTTCATCAGCGCTGTCGGCGCGTTCAGGATATGCGCGGGCGGTGGGGCTGAGCCGGTCTTGCGCGCCAAAGCCTGCGCGCCCTTGAAGGCGGTATAGACAGCGTTCGACTTGGGCGCGAGCGCCAGATAGACCAGTGCCTGTGCCAACGCCAGCTCGCCCTCGGGGCTGCCAAGCCGCTCATATACCTGCCAGGCCTCCAGGCAGATACCCTGCGCCTGCGGGTCAGCAAGGCCGATGTCCTCCACCGCCATGCGGGTGATGCGCCTGGCCAGAAAGCGCGGGTCTTCGCCGCCCTCCAGCATCCGGGCGAACCAGTAGAGTGCTGCATCCGGGTCCGATCCGCGCACCGATTTATGCAGCGCCGAGATCAGATTGTAATGCTCATCGCCCGATTTGTCATAGCGCGCGGCCCGGCGCATCAGCCGCTTTGCCAGCGCGTCAGGATCAAGGGGTGCTCCCAGTTTCCAGGCCATGACCTGCTCGATAAGGTTCAACAGCGCCCGCCCGTCGCCATCGGCCATCTCCAGAAGCGCCTCGCGGGCTTCGCCGGTCAGTGGCAGCGCGCGGCCCAGCGCCTGCTCGGCGCGCTGCGCCAGCCGCTCCAGATGCGCCAGCGTCAGGCGCTCCAGAACGATCACCTGCGCCCGGCTCAGAAGGGCGGCGTTCAGCTCGAACGAGGGGTTCTCGGTTGTCGCCCCCACCAGCAGGATCGTGCCATCCTCCATATAGGGCAGAAACCCGTCCTGCTGCGCCTTGTTGAAGCGATGGATCTCATCGACGAACAACAGCGTGCCCTGCCCGTTCGAACGGCGAATGCGCGCGGCCTCGAATACCTTGCGCAAATCAGGCACGCCGGTGAAGATCGCGCTGATCTGGACGAAATGCAGATCTGTCGCATCGGCCAGAAGGCGGGCGATGGTGGTCTTGCCCACACCCGGCGGACCCCAGAGCACCAGCGACGACAGCGCCCCCGCCGTCAGCATCGCACCCAGCGGACCATCCGCACCCAGAACCTTTTCCTGCCCGATCACATCGGCCAGCGTGCGTGGCCGCAGCCGGTCCGCCAGCGGACGCGGCGCTTCATCGGCGCGCGACGGAGAATTGTCGAACAGATCCGCCATGCATATTCCTTGCAACGATCAGATGGAGCCAGCCGGTTGAAGCGTCTGCGTGGATGCATTCTGCCGGAGTTGAGCGCGATCTTACAGAGGGCATTTTTCGCTCAACGCGGCGGCATGCCGTTTCCCCGCTCCAAGGGGACCGAGTGATCCGATCAGAACGCCGGCACGTATCCCTTCAACCCCAATGGAGCAGACCGAAGGGATTTCGCATGCGTATGACCATCCTTGCCCCGTTACTTGCAGCAGCATTTAGCCTTGCCGCACCACCTGCCCAAGCCTTCGAGCGTGTCACCGAAGCGCAGGAATTTACCCAACTCATCGAGGGACGCGCGCTGACCCGGTTTGGCATCACGCTGGAGGTTTCCGCCGAGGAGGCGGCCTCGGGGCAGATCACCGGCCGCGGCTTTGGCTACCCGGTCAGCGGCGCCTGGCGCTGGGAACAGGGCTTTTTCTGCCGTGATCTCGATTGGGGCGGCAGCGATCTGGGATTCAACTGCCAGGCCGTGTTGCGCGATGGGGCGACGGTGCGATTCGTCTCTGACCAGGGCCAGGGCGATCACGCTGATTTCCGGCTGCGCTGAGGCAGTCAGCACTCAGAAATCGACCGCGATACCCTTCTTCTCCCAATCGCCGTAACGCACCGGCTCTGGTCCGTTCAGCCGCCCGCCCAACTCCTTGGGTAAGACAGTCTCGCCAGCGGCCTTGCGGCGGGCCTCTGCCTCGGCCAGCGCGCGGCGCGCGGCAGGGGGAAGGTCATCTTGCGACTTGTCGGCAGGGATGGTCATCAGCGGCGTCTTCCTTCTGGCACCGGTTCCTTGTGTCGGCCCCGGCGATCGTCTAACCGGACATAGCCCGCCCCCTGCCCGGGGGCAAGAACCAGACCGGAAACCCCATGCCACTGAACCGCCCTGATCCCGATGCCCGCACGCTTGCCCTGCGCTTGCTGCTGGCGGTCACGCAGGACGGTCATATGCTGTCCGACATCGCCCCAGGAAACGCCAGCCCCGCGACTCGTGCGCGCGCGCTTCGCCTCGCCACCACCTGTTTGCGCCACCTTCAGCGCGCTGATACCGTTCTGGCGCCGCTCTTGCGCAAGCCGCCGCCGCCCAATGTCCATGCCCTCCTGCGCCTTGGCGTGGTGGAGATGCTGGAACTGGGCGAAGCCGCACATGGAGTCGTCAACAGCGCCGTTGCGCAGGCGAGACTGATGCGCGGGGGCGAGCGGTTTGCCGGGCTGGCCAATGCCGTGTTGCGTCGTGCCGCGCAGACCCCCGACTGGGCGGCTTTGCCAGTACCCCGCCTGCCCGGCTGGCTGCGCCGCCGGCTGGCCGCCGCCTATGGACACGAAGCCGTTGCGGCGATCGAAGCGGCGCATCTGTCAGGCGCGCCGCTTGACCTGACATTGCGACCCATGCCTGACGCCGCGCGCCAAGCGCTGACCGATGCCTTGGGCGAAGCGGCAGGCCCGGTGATCGCTTGGCCTGGCGGGTCGCTTAGACTGGCTTCCGGGGCTCAGGTTTCGGCGCTTCCGGGCTATGCAGATGGTCAATGGTGGGTGCAGGATGCCGCTGCCGCCCTGCCCGCAACCCTTCTGGCAGCCCAGCCCGGCGAGAGGGTGCTTGATCTCTGCGCCGCCCCCGGCGGCAAGACAATGCAACTGGCCTCCACCGGCGCCAATGTCACGGCGCTGGACCTGTCCGAACCTCGCCTGAAGCGCCTGCGCGCCAATCTGGCACGCACAGGGTTGAGCGCCGACATCATCTGTGCCGATGCGCTGAAATGGCAGCCGTCCGCGCCCTTTGACGCGATCTTGCTGGATGCGCCCTGTTCGGCCACCGGGACCATCCGTCGCCACCCTGACCTGCCGCTGATCCGCAAACCCGGCGACATCGCTGCGCTGACCGCGTTGCAGGAAGCGCTCATCGACAGGGCGTTGACCATGCTGCGCCCGGGCGGGCGGATGATCTATTGCACCTGCTCGCTTCTGCCCGATGAAGGCGAGGCGCAGGTGACCGCCGCCCTTGCCCGCCACGCGGATCTGCGTCTGATGACGCTACCCGCGCCTCCCTTTGGCGCAGCCACGCCCGAGGGCGGCTGGCGCACACGCCCCGATCATCTTGCCGATCAAGGCGGCGTTGACGGGTTCTATATCGCAGTCATGGCACGCACCTGACCGGTCGCATGGTGACAACCGCACGGTCAGAAGCTATTGCAACAGCATCGGGTCTGATGAAGGCCTGAGCAAGGCAGAGGCAGAGGCGGGGCATGGAGCACGGCTGGTCAGCACGGCGCACGCGGTGGGGCAATCGCCTCGCCGCGCGACGTAGCGCCCGGGCACCGGCAGCAGGTGGCTTCACCTCGCAGCCCGAGCCGCGCACCATCGGCTTTTACGCGCGCGGCCGACAACTGACGGCAGGCAATTTCCTGCTGGGCGGGCATATGGTGGAAACCCATAGGCCCTGGGATATCGAACCGCCCTCGCCCGCTTTTGCCGCCGAGTTGCACGGCTTCGGCTGGCTGGACCATATGGCCGCCGCTGGCGACCGCGAGGCGCGAGAGGCGGCGCAGGGCTGGGTCACTGACTGGATCACGCGCTACGGGCGCGGGCACGGTCCCGGCTGGGTGCCGGACCTGACCGGTCGGCGGGTGATCCGCTGGATCAATCACGCGCTCTTTCTGACCGCCGGGCGCGATGGCACCCAAAACGCGCCCTTTTTCGCCACGCTGGGGGCGCAAACCGCCTTTCTGGCCCGGCGCTGGAAAGCCGCGCCACCCGGCCTTGCCCGGTTCGAGGCTGTAACAGGGCTGCTTTATGCCGGCCTTTCCCTGATCGGCATGGCGCATCATGTCCCCATGGCCTCCGAGGCGCTGGCCAGCGCCTGCGCCCGCGATATCGATGCCGAAGGCGCGATCCCCGGGCGCAACCCCGAGGAATTGCTGGAAATCTTCACCCTGCTGGCCTGGGCCGTGCAGGCCCTGTCAGACGCCGGCAAAGAGGCGCCTCTTGCCCTGACAGCCGCCATCACCCGCATTGCCCCCGTGCTGCGCAGCCTGCGCCATACCGACGGCGGGCTGGCACGGTTTCATGGTGGCGGGCGCGGAATGGAGGGGCGGCTGGATCATGCGCTGGCGATCACCGGCAACACGGCTACAGCCCGGCAGCGGATGGCCATGGGCTATGTGCGGCTGGACGGCGGCCGCACCTCGGTCATTGTCGATGCCGCCCGCCCGCCCGCCGGGGCGGCGTCAGCCCGTGCACATGCCTCGACCCTGGCGTTCGAACTGACCTCGAATCGGCGGCCGCTGGTGGTCAACTGCGGCTCGGGCCTGTCCTTCGGGCCGGAATGGGAGAAAGCCGGGCGCGCAACGCTGTCGCATTCCACGCTCAGCATCGACGGATTCTCATCCGCCCGGTTCGCTCGGGTTGCCCGCACCGACGAGGGGTCGCCCCCGCTTCTGGACGGGCCACAAAGTGTTACCTGCCACATCAGCCAGGAGCGGTACGCTACAGCGGCGCTGCTCAGCCATGATGGCTATGTGCCCACCCACGGGCTGACCCATATACGCAATCTGGACCTGTCCGCCGATGGCCGCGCACTTCTGGGCGAAGATACGCTTGCCGCGCTCGACACGCCGCATCGCAAGCGGTTCGATCAGGTGCTGGCTGCCAACAAGCTGCAGGGCACCCCCTATGCGCTGCGCTTCCATCTGCACCCTGACGCTGATGCCTCGCTCGACATGAATGGCAGCGCGGTGTCTGTGGCGCTTCCCTCCGGCGAGATCTGGGTTTTCCGCTTTGACGGTCCGGGCAAGCTGTCGCTGGAGCCTTCGGTCTACCTGGAAAGCGGTCGCCTGGCCCCGCGCCCCTCTCACCAGATCGTCATCCGCGCCGTGATTCTTGATCATACCAGCCAGATCAACTGGACACTGGCCAAGGCGCAGGATACCCCGCTGGCCATTCGCGACATCGGCCGCGACGATGATCTGGCCTTCCCCGGCGACCTCTTTGCCACCGATTGACCCAACCGAATGACAAAAGGCGCATCGCGCGCAGATACGGAACCGACAGATATGACAGACCTCTCCCCTCTCAACCGCGCGCTGATCTCGGTCTCGGACAAATCCGGCCTGATCGAGCTTGCGACCGCCCTCGCCGTGCGCGGGGTGGAACTGGTGTCAACCGGCGGCACGGCAGCGGCGCTGCGCAAGGCGGGGCTGGCGGTGCGCGATGTCTCGGAACTGACCGGCTTTCCGGAAATGATGGACGGACGGGTGAAAACGCTGCATCCGATGGTCCATGGCGGGCTTCTGGCGCTACGCGACGATGCCGGACATCTGGCCTCTATGGCGGAACACGGTATCGTTCCGATCGACCTGCTGGTGGTAAACCTTTATCCGTTCGAAGCCACGGTGGCGCGCGGCGCGGGCTATGATGAAACCATCGAGAATATCGATATCGGCGGCCCCGCGATGATCCGCGCGGCGGCCAAGAACCACGCCCATGTCGCCGTGGTGACCGACCCACAGGACTACGACGCGCTGCTCGCCGAGATGGACGCGAACGCCAACCAGACCCGGCTGGCGTTTCGCCAGCGGCTCGCGCAAACGGCCTATGCCCGTACCGCCGCCTATGATGCAGCCGTTTCAAGCTGGATGGCCGGCGCGATTGGCGAACCCGCGCCGCGTCGCCGCGCCTTCGCCGGGCAACTGGCGCAGGTTCTGCGCTACGGCGAGAACCCGCACCAGTCGGCAGCCTTTTATACCGATGGCTCCAATCGGCCGGGTGTAGCCACCGCCCGCCAGCATCAGGGTAAAGAACTAAGCTATAACAACATCAACGACACCGACGCGGCGTTCGAACTGGTGAGCGAGTTCACCGATGGCCCGGCCTGCGCGATCATCAAGCATGCCAACCCCTGCGGCGTCGCCACCGGCGAAACGCTGGCCGCGGCCTATCAGCGCGCATTCGATTGCGACCGCACCTCGGCTTTCGGCGGCATCATCGCCTTCAACCGGCCGATCGACGGGCCGACAGCGCAGGCGATTACCGAAATCTTCACCGAGGTCGTCATCGCACCCGGCGCCGACGAGGCCGCGCTCGCTGTCTTTGCCGGGAAGAAGAACCTGCGCCTGCTGACCACCAACGGCCTTGCCGACCCTGCCGCGCCGGCGCTGGCGTTCAAACAGGTTGCGGGCGGGTTTCTGGTGCAGGACCGTGACAACGGACTGATTACATCAGCCGACCTGAAAGTGGTGACAAAACGCGCCCCCTCGGATGCCGAACTGGCCGACCTGCTGCTTGCCTGGACCATTGCCAAGCACGTGAAATCGAACGCGATCGTCTATGTGAAGGATGGTGCCACCGTGGGTATCGGCGCTGGCCAGATGAGCCGGGTGGATTCAACCCGCATCGCCGCGCGCAAGGCGGTTGATATGGCCGGGGTTCTGGGCCTGCCCGCACCGCTGACGCAGGGATCGGTCGTCGCCTCGGACGCGTTCTTTCCCTTCGCCGACGGGCTTCTGACCGCCGCCGAAGCAGGCGCAAAAGCCATCATCCAGCCCGGTGGCTCGATGCGCGACGCCGAGGTAATCGCCGCCGCCGATGAGGCCGGGCTGGCGATGGTCTTCACCGGACAGCGGCATTTCCGGCACTGAAATGCGGATCGCAACGCTCACCTTTCTGGCCATCCTCGTCCTGGATCAGGCGCTCAAATGGTTCGTCGTCGTCGGCCTGAACCTGCGCGAGATGCTGTATATCGAGGTGCTGCCACCTTGGTTCAACCTGACAATGGCCTGGAACCAGGGGGTGAATTTCGGCCTCTTCGCCTCTGATTCGGATACCACACGCTGGATGCTGATCGCGCTGGCGCTGTTCATTTCCGGCTGGGTCTGGCTCTGGGTACGCCGCGAGCAGGGCGGGCCGATGCTTCAGGTTTCGGCCGGGCTTCTGGTTGGCGGCGCACTCGGAAATGTGATCGACCGGCTGGTCTGGGGCGCGGTGGCGGATTTCCTGAACGTCACCTGCTGCGGTATCCGCAATCCCTATGCGTTCAATGTCGCCGATATCGCCATCTTCGCCGGAGCCTTCGGGTTGATCCTCTTTGCCGGCAGCAAAAAGGACCCGTGACCTTGCCCGCGATATCCGTTAAAGAATGGCCATCCGGCACTACCCTGGGGGATATGGCATGACCTTAATTCGCAGTTTCGTGGCCGCCAGCCTGGCGCTTGCGACGCTGGGCGCCTGCTCCTCGCGCCCGGATCAGCCGATCCTGATGAACATCGCCGCCGCCCAGCGCGGGCCGGATGAATTCTCTATCCTGCCGACAGAACCGCTTCAGGCCCCGCCGAACTTCACCGCTCTGCCCACACCGACGCCTGGCGGCAGCAACCTTGTCGATCCCAACCCCCGCGCCGAGGCCATCGCGGCGCTTGGCGGCAGGGCTGGCGCGGTCGAAACCGGGGGCATTCCGGCGGCCGATTCGGCGCTTCAGGCTCATGTTGCGCGCTACGGCACCTCGGGTGACATTCGCGCGCAGCTTGCCGCCGAAGATCTGGAACACCGCCAGCGCAACCACGGGCGGGTGCTGGAGCGGATGTTTGGCGCGAATGTCTACAACCGCGCCTATCGCGATCAGGCGCTGGACCGAGAGGCCGAGCTTGAGCGTTGGCGCCGCGCGGGGGCCCGCACGCCCGCTGCGCCCCCCCCCAACACCCGCTGACACAGCCCCCCATTCAGGCTCGCCACACCGCAATGTGCTTTCATCTGTTCAGAAATATCCTGCGGGGGTGAGGCGCGAAAGCGCCGAGGGGGCGCAAAGCCCCCTTTCTACCGCCGATGCATCGCTACAGCTCTTCGAACGAGCCGCCGCGCCCGGCTCCGGCCGCAAAGCGCGCCGCCCCGGCCACACCCTCGGCCAGCACCATCCCCGCGCTTTGCCATTCGCGCCTCAGTCGCGCGGCCAGTTCAGCAGGCGGCATCCGGGCCGACAGATGGTCGGCGCGCAGGCAACCCTGAGGAAAGCGGGTCAAGCTCGCGGCCAGATCCAGCGCCGCCTCCAGCGCCCGGCCGCGTGCCACCACCCGGTCAGCCAGCCCGATGCGCAGCGCCTCGTCCGTGTCCAGCGCGCGGCCCGTCAGAATCAGATCGTTCGCGCGCCCCTGCCCGACCATCATCGGCAGCCGGACCGTGCCGCCATCGATCAGCGGCACGCCCCAGCGGCGGCAGAACACGCCGAACTGTGCCCCCTCGCCAACCACCCGCATGTCGCACCACAGCGCCAGCTCCAACCCGCCCGCCACTGCCGGCCCTTCGATAGCGGCGATCACGGGTTTTGACAGCAACAGCCGTGAAGGGCCCATCGGACCGGGCAGCGGTTGCGCGGCGGGGCTGTTCCAATCCTCGGGAATATCCAGCCCGGCGATCCATTCCGTGCCATCGCCACCAGCCGCCGATTTCAGGTCGAACCCCGCGCAAAAAACGCCGCCCGCACCGGTCAGCACCGCGACATCGACGCCAGGATCGGCCTCAAAGGCCAGCATCTCGGCGTAGAGCCGCCGGGCCAGATCGGGGTTGACGGCATTGCGCGCCTGCGGCCGGTTGAGCGTGATCACCCGCACCCGGTCGCGCGTTTCGGTTATCAGCATGTCAGACCTCCTCCACCGCCAGAACCCCCTCAAGGCTTCGCATCTCGCTGCGCAGGATTGGCGTGACCGGCACCTGTCTGCCGATCTCAATCTCGATCTCGCCGCCGGTTTCGGGGTCGGGCACACAGAAGACAAGTGGCCCCAGTGCCTTGCGCGGGGCCTTGCCCGCCGGGTGGCGCTGCAACAGCTCCGCCACCGAGGGCAGCGCGCCCGCATCCTGAAGCCTCACCTTCAGCCCCGCCGCCCCCGCATCGGCCACCACCGCATCAATCGGCTGGGCGGCACGCGCGAGCAGTTTCAGCGTATCGGCCTCCATCGTCGCCTCAACCGTCAGCACCACGTTCTGCCCGGTTTCCAGAAGCGGGCGCGCGGCCTCCAACGTATCCGAGAACACCGTCACTTCGTAAAGCCCGGTGGGATCGGACAGTTGCACGAAAGCAAAACGGTTGCCGCGGGCTGATTTGCGCTCTTGCTTGCTGGCAACGGCCCCGGCGATCCGCGCCACCACCGCCCCGCGTTCAGCACGCCGGGTAAGTTCGGTCAGGGTCAAGACTTCCTTGCGCTTCAACGCGCCGGCATAATCGTCCAGCGGATGGCCGGACAGATAGAAACCCACGGCCTGATGCTCGGCTGCCAACTTGTCGATCGCAAGCCAGTCATTGCCCTGCACCAGTTTCGGCGGCGGCAGGTCGTCGCCGCCGGCGCCGAACAACGACACCTGCCCCGAATTCGCCTGTTCCTGCACCGCCGCCGACCAGGCGACCAGCGCATCAAGGCTGTCGAACACCCGCTTGCGGTTGCGATCCAGCAGGTCGAACGCCCCTGCACGCGCCAGCATCTCCAGCGCGCGTTTGCCGACGCGCTTCAGATCAACCCGCCGCGCGAAATCAAAGAGATCGGCGAAGGGTTGGTCGCCGCGCGCCGCGACAATCATCTTCATCGCCTCGACACCCACATTCTTGAGCGCGCCCAAAGCATAGACCAGCGCGCCTTCGCGCACGGTGAACGTGGCCTCGGAACGGTTGACGCAAGGCGGGATCACCGCAATGCCCAGCCGGTCAACCTCGCGTTTGTAGACATTCAGCTTGTCGGTCAGATGGATATCGCAGTTCATGACACCAGCCATGAACTCAACCGGGTAATTGGCCTTCAGATAGCCGGTCTGGTAGCTGACTACCGCATAGGCCGCCGCATGCGACTTGTTGAACCCGTAGTTTGCGAATTTTTCCAGCAGGTCGAACACCTCGCCTGCCTTCTTCTTGTCCACGCCATTCTTCACCGCCCCTTCGATGAACTTGGGCCGCTCCTTGGCCATTTCCTCGGCGATCTTCTTGCCCATCGCGCGGCGCAGCAGGTCAGCGCCACCAAGCGAATAGCCCGCCATGACCTGCGCAATCTCCATCACCTGTTCCTGGTAGACGATGATGCCCTGCGTTTCCTTCAGGATATGGTCGATCGACGGGTGGATGGATTCGAGCGCCTTCTGCCCGTTCTTCACCTCGCAATAGGTGGGAATATTCTCCATCGGGCCGGGGCGATAAAGCGCCACCAGCGCCACGATATCCTCGATGCAGGTAGGCTTCATGCGCCGCAGCGCATCCATCATGCCCGAGCTTTCCACCTGAAACACAGCCACCGTGCGCGCCGAGGCATAGAGTTGATAGGTCTTTTCATCATCCAGCGGAATGCGCTCGATGTTCAGATCAACCCCACGCAGCTTCAGCAGGTCGATAGCGTTCTGAATCACGGTCAGGGTTTTCAGGCCCAGAAAGTCGAACTTGACCAGCCCCGCCGCCTCGACCCATTTCATGTTGAACTGTGTGGCGGGCATGTCGGATCGCGGATCACGATACAGCGGCACCAACTCGTCCAGCGGTCTGTCGCCGATCACCACGCCCGCCGCATGGGTAGAGGCGTTGCGCAGCAGTCCCTCGATCTTCTCGGCATAATCCAGAAGCCGCCCCACCACCTCTTCGCGCGCCGCTTCACGCAGGCGCGGCTCGTCGGCCAGGGCCTTGGTGATGGAAACGGGCTTCACCCCTTCCACCGGGATCATCTTTGAAAGCTTGTCCACCTGCCCGTAGGACATCTGCAACACGCGCCCCACATCGCGCACGGCAGCCTTGGACAGAAGCGCGCCGAAGGTGATGATCTGACCCACCTTGTCGCGACCATACTTTTCCTGGACGTACTGAATGACCTCCTCGCGGCGGTCCATGCAGAAATCGATATCGAAATCCGGCATCGATACCCGCTCAGGGTTCAGGAACCGCTCGAAGAGCAGGCTGTAGCGAAGAGGGTCGAGGTCCGTGATCGTCAACGCATAGGCCACCAGCGAGCCGGCACCCGAGCCACGCCCCGGCCCCACCGGAATACTGTGGTCCTTGGCCCATTTGATGAAATCGGCCACGATCAGGAAATAGCCGGGAAAGCCCATCTGCTCGATGATCCCCAGCTCGAAATCCAGCCGCTTGTGGTATTCCTCGACCGTGGCGGCGTGGGGGATGACCGCCAGCCGCGCTTCCAGCCCCTCGCGTGCCTGGCGGCGCAGTTCCTGCACCTCATCCTCGGCAAAACGCGGCAGAATGGGTGCGCGCTTGTAGGCCTTGAAGGCGCAACGGCGGGCAATCTCGACGGTGTTTTCCAGCGCCTCGGGAAGGTCGGCAAACAGCGCTGCCATTTCGGCTTCGGACTTGAAATAATGCTGCGGGGTCAGGCGGCGGCGGGGCTCGGACTGGTCGACATAGGTGCCCTCGCGTATGCAGAGCAGCGCGTCGTGGGCCTCATACATGTCGGGTTTGGGGAAATGCACATCATTGGTCGCCACCAGCGGCAGATCCATCGCATAGGCCATCTCGATGAACGCACGCTCGGTCGCGATCTCGGCCTCGGCGGGTGCGCCCCCCTCGCCGGGGTGACGTTGCAGTTCCATGTATAACCGCCCCGGATAGGCCGCCGCCAACCGCCGCATCAACGCCTCGGCCCGCGCGGGCTGGCCATCACGGATCAGCCGCCCCACCACGCCATCCGGACCGCCCGACAGGCAGATCAACCCCTGCGAATGGGACGCCAGTTCATCTGGGGTGACATGCGGCAGCGCACTGCCCTCGCGCAAATAAAGGCACGAGTTCAGCTTCATCAGGTTCATATACCCGGCTTCATCCTGTGCCAGCAGAACCAGCGGCGCGGGTGCGCGCGGCTTGTCGCCGGGCTCAGCCGGCGGCAGAACCACGTCGATCTGGCAGCCAATGATCGGCTGGACACCCGCACCCGATGCCAGCACCGAAAACTCCAGCGCGGCGAAAAGGTTGTTGGTGTCCGTCACGGCAACCGCCGGAATCGATTGCTTCTCGCATAGCTTGACCAGCCCTTTCAGCGGCACCGCGCCTTCAAGCAGGGAATATTCGGTATGGACGCGGAGATGGATGAATCGGGGCTTGCTCATGGCCGCAATCTACCCGCCGGCTGCGCAGGCGCAAGCGCTGGGTGATTATCAATGAAATCTTGAAAATCCTTATACATGTGCGGGAAAGTTACTGCTTGCCAGGCAAGGCACGGAATTGTTCACTGGATGCTTGGCACCGCCCCCCTGTACAAGTCCGAGGCTCATGACCGATATCGCCTTTCTTCTCAACGGCTCACCGGTGCATCTGAGCGATGTATCACCGACCGCCACCCTTCTGGACTGGCTGCGCGAAACGCGCGCGCTCCGGGGCACCAAGGAGGGCTGCAACGAGGGCGATTGCGGGGCCTGTTCGGTCATGGTGACTGATGAACGCGGCACAAGGGCGCTCAATGCCTGCATCCTTTTGCTGCCACAGCTTGACGGGAAGGCCGTGCGCACTGTCGAGGGGCTTGTCGCGCCCGACGGCGCGCTGCATCCGGTCCAGACGGCGATGATCGAACACCACGGCAGCCAATGCGGTTTCTGCACGCCGGGTTTCGTGGTGTCGATGGCCGTAAACCATCTGAACGGCGAGACAGATCACGAAACCGCGCTGGCCGGCAACCTGTGCCGCTGTACCGGCTACGCCCCCATCCAGCGCGCCGCCCGCGCCGCCGCCGGTCAACCCGTCCCCGATTGGCTGAAAAATGAAACCGACCCCGGCTTCATCTGTTCAAAAATATCCTCGGGGGGAGGCCGCAGGCCGTGGGGGGCAGACAGCCCCCCGTCCGACGCCAGCCCTGTTACACTGCCGCAAACCGCTGACGCACTGGCCGAATGGTGCCTTGCCAACCCCGAAGGACGGCTGGTGGCGGGGGCTACGGATATCGGGCTTTGGGTCACCAAAGAGCTGCGCGACCTGGGGCCCGTGGCCTTCATCGCCGGAATCAACGATCTGCGCGGCGTCACCCTCACCGACAATGAAATCCATATCGGGGCCACCACCACCCTGGCAGAACTGATGCCCGCCATCGCCCTCCATCACCCAGGCTTTGCCGAGTTGATCCGCCGCTATGGCTCGGCCCAGGTGCGCGCGGCGGCGACAATCGGCGGCAACATCGCCAACGGCTCGCCCATCGGTGACAGCCCGCCCGCGCTGATCGCGCTGGGGGCGATCCTCCATCTGCGCCGGGGCGATGAGCGCAGGCGCATGCCATTGGAGGACTTTTTCCTCGCTTACGGCAAGCAAGACCGGCTGCCCGGCGAGTTTGTCGAGGCCATCAGCATACCGCGCCAACCTGACCATCTGCGCTGCTACAAGATTTCCAAACGCTTCGATCAGGACATCTCGGCGCTTTGTGGCTGTTTCAACATTGCCGTCAACGATGGCGCCGTAACCTCTGCCCGCATCGCCTTTGGTGGCATGGCCGGCACGCCGATGCGCGCGCGCCCGGTCGAGGCCGCGCTTCTCGGCCAGCCGTGGAACCCGGACACCATCGCTGCGGCAACACCTGCATTCACCGAAAGCTTCACACCGCTTTCCGACATGCGGGCGTCTGCGCACTACCGGCTGAAGGCGGCGCAGAACCTGCTCTGGCGCGCGTTTCATGACAGCATGGGCATCGCCACGAACGTGCTGGAGGTTTCACCATGAGCGTGCACAAACCCCTGCCCCATGACGCGGCGACCCTGCATGTCACCGGGCAGGCCCGCTATGTCGATGATCTACCCACACCCACCGGCACGCTGCATCTGGCCTTTGGCCTGTCAGAGATCGCGCATGGCGACATCACCGCGATGGACCTTGACGCGGTGCGCGCGTCGCCCGGCGTGGTGGCCGTGCTCAGCGCCTCCGACCTGCCCCGCCCGGCCGATTGCAGCCCCTCGAACCATGACGAGCCGCTTCTGGCCGAGGGCAAGGTTCACCACCTGGGCCAGCCGGTCTTTCTTGTGGTGGCCGACAGCCACCTTGCCGCGCGCAAGGCCGCGCGGCTGGGCAAGATCAGCTATGGCGCGAAACCCGCGATCCTGAGCATCGAGGACGCGCTGGCGGCCAACAGCCGGTTCGAGGATGGCCCGCGCATCTGGGCACGCGGCGATGCCGCCGCCGCCATTGCCGGGGCTGCGCGGGTGATCGAGGGCATGATCGAGATGGGCGGTCAGGAGCATTTCTATCTCGAAGGGCAGGCCGCACTGGCGCTGCCGCAGGAAGGCGGCGACATGATCGTCCATTCCTCGACCCAGCACCCGACCGAGATTCAGCACAAGGTGGCCGATGCGCTGGGCCTGCCCATGCATGCCGTTCGCGTCGAGGTGCGGCGCATGGGCGGCGGCTTTGGCGGCAAGGAAAGCCAGGGCAACCAGCTTGCCGTGGCCTGCGCGCTGGCCGCATCATTGACCAGCCTGCCCTGCAAGATGCGCTACGACCGGGATGATGACTTCATGATCACCGGCAAGCGCCATGATTTCCGCATTGCCTACCGCGTGGGGGTTGATGAGGCGGGCCGTATTCAGGGAATCGAATTCACCCAGTACACCCGCTGCGGATGGGCGCAGGATCTGTCGTTGCCGGTAGCCGACCGTGCCATGCTGCATTCGGACAACGCCTATTTCCTGCCGCATGTGCGCATTGAGAGCCACCGGCTACGCACCAACACCCAATCCGCCACCGCCTTTCGTGGCTTTGGCGGGCCGCAGGGGATGCTGGGCATCGAGCGGGTAATGGACCATATCGCGCATGCCCTGACGATGGACCCGCTGGATCTGAGGCGGATGAATTATTACCCGGAGTGCGCGGCAGAGATGTCGGACGGGGGGCTGTCTGCCCCCCACGGCCTGCGGCCTCCCCCCGAGGATATTTCAGAACAGATGAAGGGGTGCGAGACACCCTATGGCATGGCAGTAGAGGATTTCATCCTGCATCGGATGACCGCGCGACTTGAGGCGGAATGCGATTACCGCGCCCGGCGCGCGGCGATCGCCGCATGGAATGCGCAAAGCCCGGTCCTGAAACGCGGGATTGCGCTGACACCGGTGAAATTCGGGATCTCCTTCACGCTGACGCATCTCAATCAGGCCGGCGCACTGGTGCATGTGTATCAGGATGGCTCGATCCACCTGAACCACGGCGGGACCGAGATGGGGCAGGGCCTGTTCCAGAAGGTGGCGCAGGTGGCGGCGGGGGTTTTTGGTGTGGGGCTGGAGCGGGTGAAGATCACTGCGACCGACACGGCGAAAGTTCCCAACACCTCGGCCACGGCGGCGAGTTCGGGGTCGGATCTGAACGGCATGGCGGTGAAGGCCGCCTGTGAGACCTTGCGTGCGCGGATGGCCGGACTTCTGGCGGAACGCCACCAATGCGCGCCCGGTGATGTGCGCTTTGAGGGCGGGCGGGTGCTGGTGGGCGGCGCGGATTACAGTTTTGAGGCTGCGGCGGCGATGGCCTATCAGGCGCGTGTCAGCCTGTCTGCCACCGGCTATTACCGCACACCAAAGCTGGAATGGGACCGTATTGCCGGATATGGGCGGCCGTTTTTCTACTTCGCCTATGGCGTGGCCTGCTCTGAGGTGGTGATCGACACGCTGACCGGCGAGAACCGTATCCTGCGCGCCGATATCCTGCATGATTGCGGTACAAGCCTGAACCCGGCGCTGGATATCGGCCAGATCGAAGGGGGCTATGTGCAGGGCGCAGGCTGGCTGACCACCGAAGAGCTGGTCTGGGACGACAAGGGCAGACTGCGCACGCATGCGCCGTCAACCTACAAGATCCCGGCCTTTGGCGACCGCCCGAAGGTGTTCAACGTGGCCTTGTGGGACGGACGCAACCCCGAGAACACGGTGCACCGTTCCAAGGCGGTGGGCGAGCCGCCGTTCATGCATGGCATCTCGGTGTTGATGGCCCTGTCGGATGCGATTGCAGCCTGTGGCGATGGCAGTCTTTATCCGGCGCTTGATGCCCCTGCCACCCCCGAGCGCATTCTTGCTGCCGTGTCGCGGCAAAAGGCGGGCGCATGATTGACCGCGCGGCCATGGCACGGGTTCTGGCGCAGGCGCCGGTGCTGGTGCGCGTGGTTATCGCGGCACATCAGGGTTCATCCCCGCGCGAGGTCGGGGCGGCGATGCTGGTCTGGGAAGGTGGGCAGGATGGCACCATCGGCGGCGGTGCGCTGGAACATGAGGCCACCGTACGGGCACGCAGGATGCTTCCAGGCGGCGGGGCTGAGGTGGCGCGTGTCCCGCTTGGCCCGGCGCTGGGCCAGTGCTGCGGCGGCGCGGTGACCCTCGTCTATGAGCGACTCACCGCCGCCGATCTGGCCGCCCTTCCCGAAAGCGGACTTCACGCACGGCGCATCGAAGGAGCCGCGGAAATGCCATTTGCGATGTCGCGCGCCCAGCGCCTCGCACGCGGGCAGGGCCTGGCACAAACCCTGTGGAAAGCGGGCTGGCTGGCGGAACCCATGGCGGCACCCACCCGTGCCCTATGGATCTGGGGCGCGGGTCATGTCGGTCGCGCGCTCGTGTCCGTGTTGCACCCCCTGCCGGTTTTCGCGATCACCTGGATCGACACCGCACCAGAGCGCTTTCCGGCCGCGCTCCCTCCCGGTGTGACACCTCGCATTGCCCACAATCCCACCGCGCTGATACCGGAAGCCCCTATGCAGGCCGAACATCTCATCGTCACCTATTCCCATGCGCTGGATCTCGAACTGTGCCACCGCCTGCTGGGCCACGGCTTTGCCGGTGCGGGTCTGATCGGATCGGCCAGCAAATGGGCACGGTTTCGCAACAGGTTGCGCGGGCTGGGCCATTCGGACGCACAGATATCGCGCATTCGTTGCCCTATCGGCACGCCGGAACTGGGCAAGCATCCGCAAGCCATTGCCGTAGGGGTTGCCGCCGCGCTACTGAACGGCAGCACCGCAAGAGCGCACCGACAGGAGGCCGCCCTATGACCGAACCTCTGCTCGCCATCGAGGGCCTGACCAAGGCCTATCCCGGTGTCATTGCCAACAGCGATGTCACCTTCTCGATCGGCAAGGGCGAGGTGCACGCGCTGCTGGGCGAGAACGGCGCGGGCAAATCGACGCTCGTCAAAGCCATCTACGGGCTGATCAGGCCGGACAGCGGGCGCATGCTGTGGCGCGGCCAGCCCTATGCCCCCAATGCGCCCACGCAGGCGCGCGCGGCCGGTGTGGCAATGGTTTTCCAGCATTTCAGCCTGTTTGACGCGCTGGACGTGGCCGAGAACGTGGCCCTGGGGATGGACAACCCGCCGCCGATACGCACCCTTGCGGCGCGCATCCGCGAGGTGTCAAGCGCCTATGGCCTGCCGCTTGATCCCGGGCGGTTGGTTGGTGATCTGTCGGCCGGTGAGCGCCAGCGCGTGGAGATCGTGCGTTGTCTGCTGCAAGACCCACATCTTCTGATCATGGACGAACCTACCTCGGTGCTGACCCCGCAGGAGGTGGAGATCCTGTTTCGCACGCTTCGCCAGCTTCGGGCCGAGGGGCGCTCGATCCTCTATATCTCGCACAAGCTGGAAGAGATCCGCACGCTTTGCGAAAATGCCACGGTTTTGCGGCTGGGCAAGGTCGTGGGCCGTTGCGACCCGCGCGAGAAAAGCGCGCGTGCCCTGGCCGAGATGATGGTCGGCACCGCCCTGCACCAGCCCGAGCGCGAGCAGCAAAGGCCCGGCGACGTGCTGCTGGAGGTCAAGGCGCTGAACATGCCCGCTCCTTCGGCCTTCGGCACCAGCCTCAAGGATGTGTCCTTTGCGGTGCAATCGGGCGAGATACTGGGGATCGGTGGAGTCGCGGGAAACGGGCAGGATGAGCTTCTGGGCGCGCTTTCGGGAGAATTGCGCAGCGCATCGGCGGCCGTGACGGTCAAGGGCGAGAATGTGGGCCATGCCGGCCCGAACGCCCGGCGCGCAATGGGGCTCTTGTGCGCACCCGAGGAACGGCTGGGCCATGCCGCCGCCCCGGACATGAGCCTGACTGAAAATGCGCTGCTGACCGGCGCCTGGCGCGAGAAGCTGGTGCACAATGGCTTCATCAACGCGCGGCGCACCCGCGCCTTTGCCGAACGCATCATCAAGCGGTTCGATGTGCGCACACCGGGGCCGCATGTGGTGGCGCGCGCGCTTTCGGGGGGCAACCTGCAGAAATTCGTCATTGGCCGCGAGATCATGCAGCGGCCCGAGGTTCTGGTCGTCAATCAGCCGACTTGGGGTGTCGATGCCTCGGCAGCGGCGGCAATTCGGCAGGCATTGATGGATCTGGCGCAGAACGGCGCGGCGGTGGTGGTGATCAGCCAGGATCTGGACGAAATCCTTGAAATCGCGGATACCTTCGCCGCACTCAATGGCGGACGGCTGAGCGCCAAGCGCCCGGTGCGCGGCCTTACCATGGAAGCCATTGGCCTGATGCTGGGTGGCGCGGAAGGGGAAAATGATGCTGCGGCTTGAAAAACGCTCCCAGCCGTCGAAGCTGTGGAACTGGGCCACGCCGGTGCTGGCGGTAGTGCTGACCATGATCGCAGGCGGGCTGCTGTTCATGGCTCTGGGCAAGGATCCATTCGCGGCGATCAAGCTGATCTTCTGGGATCCGCTTTTCAATCCGCGCTTCGCCGCCTATTCACGCCCGCAACTGCTGGTAAAGGCAGGGCCACTTATCCTGATCGCGGTCGGCCTGGCGGTCGGTTTTCGTGCCGGGATCTGGAATATCGGCGCGGAGGGGCAGTATATCATCGGCGCATTGTGCGGTGCAGCGGTGGCTCTTTGGTTCTGGCCCGCGCCGGGCTGGTACATCTTTCCGCTGATGGTTCTGGCGGGCGCTTTTGGCGGCTGGGTCTGGGCGATGATTCCCGCGATACTAAAGACACGGTTCAACACCAACGAGATCCTGGTGTCGTTGCTCCTGGTCTATGTCGCGGAAAAGATCCTCGCCGCGATGGCCGTTGGCCGTATGCGCAACCCCGATGGCGCGGGCTTTCCCGGCTCGCGCAACATCTCGCAATATCCGGCGGCGGCGAACAACGAACTGATCGCCAATACCGGCATGCATTGGGGGGTGGTCGCAGCCTTCATCGCGGTGATCTTCACCTATATCATGCTGCACCGCCATGTTCTGGGCTTTCACGTGCAACTGGCCGGACAGGCCCCGCGCGCCGCGCGCTTTGCCGGCGTGGCCCCGGCCCGGCTGGTGGTTTTGTGCCTGGGCTTTTCCGGCGCGCTGGCGGGGCTGGCGGGCATGTTCGAGGTGGCGGGCCCCGCACGGCTGATCTCGATCGATTTCAACTCTTACTACGGATTCACCGCGATCATCGTGGCGTTTCTGGGCCGGTTGCATCCAGTGGGCATCGTGCTGGCGGGCTTGCTGATGGCACTGACATATGTCGGCGGAGAACTGGCGCAAATGGCATTACGCATGCCATCGGCGGCGATTCAGGTTTTTCAGGGGATGCTTCTGTTCTTCCTGCTGGCGGTGGATGTTCTGTCGAACTACCGTATCCGCCTGAATGTGCGTGAGGCCATGTGATGGATTTTTCATCGATCAATCCGGTGGTCCTGATTGCGGCCCTGATGGTGGCAGCCACACCCATATTGCTGGCCGCAATCGGCGAACTGGTGGTGGAAAAGGCCGGCGTTCTGAACCTTGGGGTCGAGGGGATGATGATCACCGGCGCGGTGGCGGGTTTCGCCGTCGCCGTGATGACGCGCAATCCCTACCTCGGGATGTTGGCGGCCATGGGCGGAGGTGCTGCGCTGTCTCTGATCTTCGGTATCCTGACGCAGCTTCTGAAGGCCAATCAGGTGGCCTCGGGCCTGGCGCTGACCCTGTTCGGGCTGGGATTCTCGGCGCTTCTGGGGCAGGGTTACGTGGGCGTGGTTCCGCCCCGCACAGCCAAGCTGAATTTCGGTTTTCTCAGCGATATTCCAGTGCTTGGGCCTATCCTGTTTCGGCATGATCCGATGGTGTATCTGTCGATCCTCATTGTGGCGGCGGTCTGGTACTGGCTGAAATATACCCGCAGCGGCCGCATCCTGCGCGCGGTCGGTGAGAACCACGATGCGGCCCATGCACTGGGCTATCACGTGCTCAGAGTGCGCATTCTGGCGATCATGTTCGGCGGTGCCTGCGCGGGGCTGGGCGGTGCTTATCTGTCGCTGATCCGCGTTCCGCAATGGACCGAGGGGATGACCGCGGGCGCGGGCTGGATTGCGCTGGCGCTGGTGGTCTTTGCCTCCTGGCGGCCCTGGCGGGCGCTGTTGGGTGCCTATCTTTTCGGCGGCATTCTTGTCTTGCAGCTGAATTTGCAAGCTGCGGGCATCCGGGTTCCGGTAGAATATCTTGCCATGTCGCCGTATCTGATCACTATTCTGGTCCTCGTGATCATGTCCTCGGGCCGGGTACGCAAATCGCTTGCCGCCCCCGGTTCGCTGGGCAAACCGTTCCATGCCGCCGGCTGATGCCGGTGCGTCAACCCCGCGGGTCAGTCCCGCATCAACAGGGAGCTATCCGAATGAAACGCAGAACCCTTCTTGCCGCTTCGGCTTTTGCGCTGGGCCTCAGCGCCGTTGCCGGCCCGGCGCTGGCCAATGACCCGCTGCGCGTAGGCTTCATCTATATCGGACCACCGGGCGATTTTGGCTGGACCTATGCCCATGATCAGGCACGCCTTGCCGCGCAAGAGCATTTCGGCGACGCGGTCGAAACCTTCTATGTCGAGAACGTGCCCGAAGGCCCCGATGCCGAGCGCATTCTCACGCAGATGGCACTGTCGGGCGCAGACATGATCTTTGCAACCTCGTTCGGCTATGGCCCGGCAGTCAATGCCATAGCCCAGCGTTTCCCGGATGTGGCATTCGAACATGCCACCGGCTACATGCAGGAAGCGCCGAACGTGTCGCTTTACAACGCGCGCTTCTATGAGGGCCGCGCCGTGATCGGCCATATCGCCGGGCGCATGACCGAAACCAACACAATCGGCTATATCGCCTCGTTCCCGATCCCCGAAGTGATCATGGGCATCAACGCGGCCTATCTGCATGCCCGCGCGGCCAACCCGGATGTGAACTTCCGCGTGGTCTGGGCCTATTCATGGTTCGATCCGGCACAGGAAGCCGCCGCCGCCGAAGCGCTGATCGACCAGGGTGCCGATATCATCATGCAGCACACCGATTCCACCGCCCCCCTCCAGGTTGCGCAGGATCGCGGCGCGCTGGCATTTGGTCAGGCGTCTGACATGACACAGTTCGCCCCCGATGTGCACCTGACTGCCATCATCGACGAATGGACGCCCTACTACATCAAGCGCATTCAGGACCGCCTTGACGGCACCTGGGAGGCTGGCGACAGCTGGGCGGGCATCCCCGAAGGCGAAGTCACCTTCGCGCCCTTCAACGAGCGTATCCCTGCGGATGTTCGCGCCGAGGCCGAAGCGATGATCGAATCCATCCGCACGGGCGAATACCACCCGTTCACTGGCCCCATCAACCGCCAGGACGGCACGCCCTGGCTGGCCGAGGGCGAGGTTGCGCCTGACGGCGACCTGTTGGGCATGGACTTCTATGTCGAAGGCATGACCGGCGACGTGCCAAACTGATAATACCGGGGCCTCTGGCACGCGCCGGAGGCCCCGATGCCGCTTGCCAGCCCCTTGCACCCGCCGCGCCGATGGGCAATCGTTCGCGGCAAAGCAGCAAGGAGCAGAGCATGCACAGCAACACGCGCCATGGTGGGCAAATCCTCGTCGATCAGCTGAAGGCGCAAGGCGTGCGGCGGGTCTTTTCAGTGCCGGGCGAAAGCTTTCTTGCCGCGCTCGACGGGCTGCATGACAGCGGTATCGAAAACGTCGTTTGCCGCCATGAAGGCGGGGCCGCCATGATGGCCGAAGCGCATGCCAAGCTGACCGGCCAGCCCGGTGTCGTCTTTGTCACACGCGGACCGGGGGCGACCAATGCTTCCAGCGGCATCCATGTGGCAAAGCAGGATTCCACTCCGCTGATCATGTTTGTCGGCCAGATCGACAACAATCACCGCGACCGCGAGGCGTTTCAGGAAGTTGACTACCGCGCCTTCTTCACACCGCTGGCCAAATGGGCCGCCGAGATCGACCAGACCGACCGCATCCCCGAATATGTCAGCCGCGCGTTTCATACCGCGCGTTCTGGCCGGCCCGGCCCCGTGGTGCTGGCACTGCCCGAGAACATGCTTTCCGCGCATGCGGAGGTGCCCGATATCGCGCCCGTCGCCCCCACCCCACCCTCGGTTTGTTCCGAACAGATCGACGCGGTGCTGGAAATGCTGTGCAAGGCCAAGGCACCCCTGGTGGTGGCCGGCGGCTCTGTCTGGTCAGTGGAAACCGCGCGGAATCTCGCCACATTCGCCGAAAAGTTTGATCTGCCGGTAGCCGCCACTTTCCGCCGCATGGACAGGATGGACAACCGCCACACACATTACGTGGGCGATCTGGGCGTCGGGATGAACCCGGCGCTGGCGCGTCGGCTACAAGAGGCCGATTGCCTGCTTATCCTTGGCGCGCGCTTCGGTGACATTGCCACCGGCGGCTATGAACTGGTCAAGCCCGGCAACCCCGGCAAGGTGCTGATCCATGTGCATCCTGACCCGGATGAGTTGGGCCGCGTGTTCCGCCCCGATCTGGCGCTTGCCGCGCCGGCTATCGACGTGATCGCGCGGCTGTCACGGCGCGATGCCCCGGCGCATCCGAACTGGACCGACTGGACCAGATCCGCGCGGGCTGATTATGAACGCTGGATCACCCCGGTCGAAACGCCGGGCGCAGTCAAGCTGGAACAGGTGATGAAACACCTGTCAGACACCTTGCCCAACAATGCGATCGTCACCAACGGCGCGGGCAATTTCGCCGCCTGGCTGCACCGCTACTTCCGCGCGCGGGCTTTCCCCGGGCATCTGGCACCCACCTCGGGCAGCATGGGCTATGGCTTTCCGGCGGCAGTGGCTGCCAAGCTGGAACACCCTGAGCGCGTGGTGGTCTGCGTGGCGGGCGACGGTGATTTTCAGATGACATTGAACGAGATGTCCACAGCCCGGCAATACGGCGCGGCGGTGATTACCGTTGTATGCAACAACGGCCGCTACGGGACGATCCGCATGCATCAGGAACGCCACTATCCCGGCCGGGTCAGCGGCACCGAACTGTTCAACCCCGATTATGCGGCACTGGCGCAGGCCTATGGCGGCCATGGCGAGACGGTCAGCCGGACCGAGGAGTTCGCGTCAGCACTTGAGCGCGCGCAGGCGTCCGGCCTGCCTTCGGTGATCGAACTGCGCCTTGACCCCGAGGCGCTGGCCCCCGGCCAGAACCTTTCGGCGGCACGCGAGCAGGGGGAAAAGAACCGCCAGAAGGCGTAACCTTCCGCGGCGGGTCACCTCTCAGGCCAGGGTGACACCCGCCGCGCGCATCTCGGCCATGGCGCGGGCCAACGATCCATCCAGATCGATGGCGCGGCAAGCATCGGTCCGCACCGTGACCTCAAAGCCCAGCCGCGCCGCATCAAGCGCGGAATAAGCCACACAGAAATCGGTCGCCAACCCGGCCAGCGTCAGCGCGGCAATTCCCCGGCTGCGCAGATACCCTTCCAGCCCCGTGGGCGTCTGGTGGTCATTCTCGAAGAATGCCGAATAACTGTCGATCGCCGGGTTGAACCCCTTGCGCAGGATCAGATCGGCGCGGTCGGTGTTCAGATCAGGGTGGAACGCCGCGCCCTCGGTGCCGATCACGCAATGCTGCGGCCACAGGACTTGCGGGCCATAGGGCATCTGCACCTGGCTGAAGGGGGTGGCGCCGGGATGGCTGGTAGCAAAAGAGCCGTGTGCAGGCGGGTGCCAGTCTTGCGTCAGGATGATGACCGCGAAGTCTTTCATCAGCGCGTTGACGCGCGCCACAACCGCATCGCCGTCAGTGACGGCCAATGCGCCGCCCGGGCAGAAATCGTTCTGGATATCGATGACGATCAGGGCGTGGTTGGTCGGTTGCATGGCGCTGCTCCGTTTCGCTTGTCCTTTACTGGGTAAGCACGACACGGCGGGCCGTCAATCGCCCGGGCTTGTGCAGCGCGCCGGAATTGACGAGACTGCGCCCGGGTTTGTGGAAGATAAACGACAATGGCCATCGATACCTGGGATGAGATCCGCACCGCCTGGCACGTCGCCCGGGCCGGGACGGTCAGCGGCGCGGCCGAGGCGCTGGGTGTGCACCATGCCACCGTGATCCGGCATATCGATGCGCTTGAGGCGCGGTTGGGTGTCAAGTTGTTCCAACGCCATTCGCGCGGCTATACTCTGACCGAGGCGGGCGTGGAACTGGCACAGGTCGGCCGCACCACAGAAGAGCAGTTCGCCCAGTTGGAAGCGCGGCTTTGCGGGCTGGAGGCGGGGATCTCGGGCGAGTTGGTGATTACCGCGCTTCCAGAGCTGTGCGCCCTGATCATGCCCGCGCTGGCGCAGCTGGTTTCCGATCACCCCGATCTGCGCCCGCGCCTTCGAACCGAACGCCGCGTGCTCAGGCTGGAGTATGGAGAGGCGCATGTGGCGGTGCGCGCCGGTTCGCAGCCGTCAGAGCCGGACAACGTGGTGCAACTGCTGCGTCGTTGCCCTGTCGGCCTCTATGCCAGCCCCGTTTATCTGGAGCGGCATGGCCAGCCTGTAACCGACACCGATCTGAAAGCACATTTCTTTGTCGGTGATGATGCCGACGACACGCGCGCACCCTTCCTGCGCTGGCTGGCCGCGCAGGGCTTCACCCAGATATTCCGCAGCAACGAACCGGCTGCGCAGCGCGAAGCGGTCGAGGCCGGGCTGGGGCTGGGCTTTCTGTTCCCCGAACTGGTCGGACCCCCACTGGTGCAGGTAATGCCACCCCGGCCGGAATGGGATGTACCGCTATGGCTGGTCTCGCATGTCGATCTGCACCGCACACCCAAGGTTCAGGCGGCGCTGGCCGCGTTGAAGGGCGGAATGCGGGCATGATCCGAACAGAATTGGCGGAAGATACGCGCCGCGAGGCGCTGAAAGGCCATGCAGCCATGCTGGTCTTTTCGGCCTCTGTCGCCGGATCGTTCAGCCTGGGATCGCTGGTTGCCAATGACATCGCGCCCGCCGCCCTCAATGCCGCGCGGTTCCTTATCACGGCAGTGGTGCTGGCCGGTCTGGCCATGGTGATCGGCGGGCGTGGATACCGGCGGGCAGATTTTCAGGCCCCCTGGCGCTATCTGCTGCTGGGGGCAATTTTTGCCGGTTATTTCGTGCTGATGTTCGAAGCGCTGAAGACTGCGGCGCCGGTGTCGATGGGTGCTGTATTCACCCTGACGCCGCTGATCACCGCGGGCTTTGCCTGGCTGCTCTTGCGCCAGGTCCTCAGCGGCTGGATGGCACTGGCGCTGGCCATCGGGGCGGCGGGGGCTGTCTGGGTGATCTTTGGCGGCGAGGTATCGGCGCTGATGCGTCTGCAACTGGGTCGCGGCGAAGTGATCTATTTCCTCGGCTGCATCCTGCACGCCGCCTTCACCCCCCTGTTGCGCCGGCTGAACCGGGGCGAGCCTGCTCTGGTGATTACCTCGCTGGTGATGGCCGCAGGGTTTTGCGTTCTGGTCATCTATGGATGGAACGACCTGCGCGCAACCAGATGGACGGAACTGTCACCGCTGATCTGGATCACGCTGTTCTATCTGGCACTGGCCGCCAATGCACTGACCGTGGTGCTGCTGCAATTCGCCGGGCAGCGGCTGCCGTCGTCGAAAGTGATGGCCTACACCTATCTGACCCCGGCCTGGATAATCTTGTGGGAACTGGGCCTCGGTCAGGGCGCCCCCGGCGCACTGGTGCTGCCGGGGATCGCGCTGATTGCCCTGGCCCTGATCATGCTGCTGCGGCAGGATTGAGCGCAGGGTTACGAGAGCGAAACGCTCTCGCGTTCGATCTCGAGATACCGATGATGCCATTCCTTGACCCAGCCCGGTATCGCCGTGCCGGGCATCGGCCGGGCGCAGAAATAGCCCTGCGCCAAATCGCACCCCAGTTCCTTGAGCACGTTCCAGTCCTCGATGTCCTCAACCCCTTCGGCAATCGTCTGCATGCCGAGCTGGCGGCCCATGTCGATGCTGGCCTGAAGGATCGCGCGTTTGTGCGGGTTGGCATGGGCGCCATGTACGAAGCTGCGGTCGATCTTCAGCTCGTCAAAAGGCAGGTCGCGCAACTGCGCCAACGAGGAATGCCCCATGCCGAAATCGTCAATCGACAAGCGCACCCGGCGCAGGCGCAGCCGGGTAAGGATTTCCAGAACCGCCACCGGATCTTGCATCAGGCGGCTTTCGGTGACCTCGAGAATCAGGCTTTCGGCGGGCACCTCGGCCGATGCGAGCGCGGCCATCACCTTTTCAGGGAAATCCAGCGCGTTGAGGTTTTCCATCGAGATGTTGACCGCCACGCGAAGCGTCAGCCCCATGTCGCGCCAGAGCGCCGATTGCTCCAGCGCGTTGGTCAGCACCAGATGAGTCAGATCATCGATCAACCCGTTCTCTTCGGCGACGGGAATGAACTGATCCGGAAAGACCATGCCGTCAATCGGATGCTGCCAGCGCACCAGGCATTCGGCCTCGATCGGCCTGCCGTCAGACAAGAGAACCTTGGGCTGGTAATAGTTGATCAGTTCATTCTGGTCGATCCCCCGGCGCAGTTCGGCGGCGCTGTACATCTTGCGATTGGGCCCGGCGTCATCACTGATGGCCGGCGCGGCGGCCACCAGGATCTTGCGCAGGGCATCAAGATCGATGGGTTTCTTGAGGATGCCCAGAAGGCGCAGGTTCTGGCGCCGTGCAAGGCTCGCAGCGGCCTGAACCGTGCGATCATCCTCGCCGCTGAACAGCACCAGTTGGCCGCCAAAGTCCGATCGCACCAACCGCCGCTGAAAGCTGATCCCGTCGATTCCCGGCATCTGCAAATCGCAGAAAACCAGATCGAAACTGCTTTCACCGGCCTCGTTGATGCGGTCAAGCGCGGCGACCGGGTCGGTGAAACCGGCCACGTCGTTCTGCCCAAGCATCGACAGCTGATGCGTGATCAGCTTCAGCTCGAACGGGTCGTCATCAATGGCGATGACTTTCAGATTGCGATCAATGGCTGACATGGTCTGCGCTTTCGAAGACACTTGCGATAGCGCTTCCGACCGCCTTGGAGGAACGCCCGAATCGGGCAAGCAAGGGACTGAGTTCATCGATGTCCTCCTTTCGGCAGGCCTCTTCAATACGGGCGCATACGGCGCCAAGATCCATCGCCCCGACGGCGCGGGAGCTGGATTTCAATCTGTGGGCAAGTGCCCCGATCCGGTGCAGATCTTGCGAACTGGCCGCATCACGGATTTGCGCGGCCATGGGTGACATCTGGTCGCGGAATACGCCGAGGAACTCGCGTTGTATCTCTGTGTCATCGCCGATTCGGGCCGAAAGTTCGGACAAATCAAGCACCGGCCCTTCGCTGTCAGCAGGCTCAGGCTCTGACGCTGTTTCGACAGCCGGTCTGACCGGGGTTTTCGCCTTGGTCGGAGCTTTCGCCCTAGCCGCGCTATCGGGCGGCGGCGGAGGCGCGAGGGCGGGCACCGCGCTTTCACTCAGCCATGGGCGCAAACTCGAATCCAGAGACTTGAGGGTGACCGGCTTGATCAACAGCCCGTCGATACCGGCTTCGCGCACCGCATTGACCACCTCCTGACGGGCATCGGCGGTCAGCGCCAGGATTGGCAACCTGCGCGGCCCCGCATCGCCCGACATGCCCCCCGCCATAACGTGCTCGTCGCGGATATGCCGGGCAAGCGCATAGCCGTCCATCTCGGGCATGTGCAGATCGGTCAAGAGCAGCGCGTAGTTTCCGGCGCGCGCCTTTGCCAGCGCCTCGAAGCCATTGCCCGCAAATTCGGCCTGTAGACCCAGCAAGCCAAGCTGGCGACGGATGACCTTCTGGTTCATGGCATCATCCTCTGCCACCAGGATCGGCAACAGATCCCCGAAATCGGCATATCCGCTATCGCTTGCGCCGCTGGACAGAGTGTTGGCATGGCTGTCAGGCAACCGCCCTATGGCTAGCAAGGCCGCCTCGACCAGCCGGGTGATGGACAGCCCCGCCCCATCCACAGCGGCGACTTGACGAGACACGACCCGCGGCCGCGCCAGCCGCCCATGCCCCGGTTCGATCACCAGATGCGGAACATCGGGCGCGTCGGCGCGGTTGCGAACATGAACGGCAGCGCAGATTATCAATGAAATACCGTCATCCAGCGCCGTCGCAGTATCATAGACCCTTGCCACCTGCACCCTGGCACCCGCGTGATGCAGATAGGCGGCGATATCCTGGGCGATATAGCCTTCGCTTTCGATCACCCGGCACATTATCCCGGCCAACGGCTTTTCGCCCTCATCCCGACCACCGGTTTCGACCGCTTCCAGCGGCAGGTTGAGCGCGAATGTCGAGCCCTCGCCGGGGGTGCTGAAAACCGAAACCCGTCCGCCCATCATGTCCACGATCCGGCGGGTGATCGCCAACCCCAGCCCAGTGCCGCCATAGCGCCGCGTCAGCTGCGAGTCGCCCTGTGCGAAGGGTTCGAAAACACGCGCCATCAGCTCTTCGGACATGCCGATGCCATTGTCGCGCACTGTGACCCGCAGTTCGGCCGCAGCGTCCTCGTCGCTGTCGACGCGCAACTCCACCCTCCCCGTTCGTCCCGGTATCTCGGCCGAAAACTTGATGGCATTGCCCAGCAGATTATAGATCACCTGCCGTAGCCTCAGACCATCGATCATGATCTTATCCGGCAACTCGGGCGCGACGAAGGCATGAACAAGGACACCTTTCTCTGCCGCCGTGCTGATCAGGCTGCCAACGACGGCATCGACGGTTTCCCCCAGATTGATCTCCGAAGGAAGCATCTTCACCTGCCCCGCTTCGATCTTGGAGATATCAAGAATGTCATCGATCAAGGTCAGCAGGTGCCGGCCGGCATCGTGCATCGCGCTCAGAAGGTCTGCTTGTTCATCGTTCAGCGCGCTTTGGTTCAGCACTTCCGAAAGACCGAGGATGGCATTCATCGGGGTGCGGATTTCATGGCTCATGGTTGCCAGAAAGGCCGATTTTGCCTGGTTGGCCTCTTCAGCGACAACCCGCGCCAGCCGGTCTTCCTGCTGGCGTCGCCGCTCGATCGCCGAGGCAATGGTGTTGGCCGCAGCACGCAGGGCTTCCTGTTCAGCCAACGACCAGTGGCGATCGGCCTCGCAGTCATCAAAGCCAAGAATGCCCCACCATTTGCCGTGCACAAAAACCGGGATCGCGATGACGGCCCGGATTCCATCAGGCTCCATAATCGCTTGTTCGGCTGGCAGAAAATCGCGTGAACGGGTCTGCATCACACCACCAAGCTGCATGCGCTCGGTCCAGTGGCCCAATCCGGCGGCAACCATGTCAAAGCCCTTTGGCTCAGCCCAGATCGCCGTTGGTGCAATCCCGGGGGCACACCACTGATGCCGAACCGCGATAAAGGTGCGCTGGTTGTGATCAGTATTGGCGCGCAGAACATAGGCGCGACCGGCATGCATCGCCTGGCCCAGAGTGGACAGGATGGTGCCGATCTCCTGCTCCCAGTCCCATGTCGTCAAGAGCCGCTCGGCGGCAAAGGCGACGGCGCTGAGGATCGCATCGCGCTGGCGCAGGTTGGCTTCGGTCAACCGCTGGCGCGTGACGTCACGCATGATCACCATCGCGCCCAGCTTTCGCCCTGATGCATCATGCAGTGGGCCGCCATTACAGGTTATATAGCGCGGCGGCTTGTCGGGAACGACAACCGAGATCTCGGCATCGCGCACCGTTTCGCCGTTAAGCGCGCGAAACAGCGGCGTCAATTTCGGATTGAGCGGGCGCTTGCCATCGGCTGTGTGGATTGCGTATTTCGTAGGCCATTCCTCGGGGGGGATGTCCATAGCATCCATCCCGTGCCATTCGCGCGCGGCGCGGTTAAACATCCTCAGCTTGCCATCCGCATCACAGGCGATCACCGCGAAATCCGACGATTCCAGCAGCGCGTTCTTGAACGCCTGTTCTTCCAGCAGCGCCAGTTCGGCACGCTTGACATCGGTGACATCCAGCGTGGTGCCGACTGTTCGCAGGGGATCGCCGTCTTCGCTGAAAGTGGTTTCGCCACGCTCGGCTATGAAGCGCACCTCGCCATTCGGGCGGATGATGCGATGAACCGAGTTGTAGGGCGCGCGCGCTGCCAGCGCCTCGTGGAAAACCCTGGTTTCCTGCTCTCGATCGTCAGGATGCACCGCATTCCGAAAATCATCGTGCCTGGGCTTGAAGGTTTCCGGATCGCGGCCAAAAATGCGATAGGTTTCCTCTGACCAGATCAGCTCGCCAGTGACATGATCATGTTCCCAGCGCCCCAGCCCGGCCAGTTCATGCGCCTCGCGCAGCTCCTTCTCCTTGCGAAAAAGCCGCTCCTCTATTTCCTTTTGTTCGTGAATATCGGTGATCAGCCCCTCGACGGCATGCATCGAGCCGTCATTGTCACGCACGCCACGCATCGTGACCACCATCCAGCGGAAGCTGCCGTCCGGCTGCAGGCCGCGCACCACATTCCTCGACGAGGTGCCAACAGAATGCGCCGCCTGGATGCTGTCGGTCATCGCCCTGCGGTCATCCTGGTCAATCACCTGATCGAGGCTGATCTTGTTGCTCAGCAGCGCCTCGGGCTCTATTCCGAACAGATCGCGCACACCATCACTGACATATTCCAGCCAGAGTTCGTTTTCGGTGGTACGTAGCCGAAAGGCCACGCCAACCAGATTGGACAGAAGCGCCTTGTGCTGTCGCTCGCTTTCCATCAGCGCGCGTTCACTTTCGCTCAGCCGCTCTTCAATCAGTTTCTGTTCGTGGATATCAGTAAGAAAGCCTTCCAGTGCTTCTACATTGCCATCGGCATCATAAACACCACGGCAGGTTTCCAGCACCCAGCGATACCTGCCGTCAGGCTGGGCGACGCGAAACACGTTGCGCGCCATCATGCGCTTTTCCAACGCATCGCAGGTGGCTTCGCGCATCGCCTCGAAATCATCAGGATGAACGACATCAGCGGGGGTGACTGCACCGCTCATCATCTCTTCGGGTGCGACATTTAACAAATCGCGCGTGCCGTTACTGACATACACCAGTTTGAAGTTGCCCTTGCCATCAGGCACCGAGCGATAGGCAACACCCGCCAGATTGGACAGAAGCGTCTTGTAGCGCCGTTCGCTAGCGCGCAAGGCAGAAACCGTTTCCGAATATCCAGGCAGCGCACTGACGACGAGAGCGTAATCGTCGCTTCTGGAATCGAAGAAGGGAAGCACCAGACAGACCGACCAGATCGGCGCGCCGCCCTTGGGAATCACTTGCAGTTCGACCGAGAAACCGCGGGTCTCCCCGGAAATCAGGCTTTCGATCCGCCGCCGCAACTGACACAGATCATCCGGATGGACGATATCCCCCAGCGTCATGTGACTGAATTCTTCAGCGGAGAAACCCAGAAAGTCGCACAGGCTGGAACTGGCAGTGGAGAAACGGCCCCTTTGGTCAAGACGCCCGACACCAAAGCGGTCATCGTCCGAGTGCTGGAAACCGGCACCATTGCCTATGACCGCGGCGTCAACGCTCATGCCATTACACCTGTTGCGCCGGAATTTCCCCGTAACACGCCCGGCGCGAAATGCGCTGCACGGCACGCAGGCAAGCGCCGCCCGGCAAGTGGAATCTGCCTCGCGCGTCCTTCAATTCCGGGGGCCATTCCGGTGCGGCCCTTCTTGCACTGCCTCATCTTCGCCTTCCTTGGCCCCTGCCTTCAGGCTGAACCCTTGCGCTGGTTCTCTCGCTATGGTTCGAACTCGATAGTGAACGCCAAATTGCGGTCATTTTTAGGCAAAAAACCGCAACAATCCGGCACCTCAACCATTTTTTACTCCATTTCGGCACCTTTGTGCCGACGCACGCAAAGATTGTCCATATATGCAGACAAACGCGCCGCGCGGGTGTTTTCACGCTCATGAGCGCGTGTGTGGAGAGTGCTTTACAAGTCTCTTGCGCATTCGATCCTCAGCGCATAACAAGCGCACGCTCGGGCAACGCCCGTCTGCCAAGTCTCCGACCACCTTGTCAAAACGGAATACATCATGTCCCGCTCTTATCTGCCCGGCATTCTTGCCATGGCCGCCATCGTCGTGGCCTCGAACATTCTGGTCCAGTTCCTGTTGGGTGATTTTCTCACCTGGGGGGCGCTGACTTATCCGCTGGCTTTTCTGGTCAACGATGTGATGAACCGCGTTTACGGCCCTGCGGCCGCGCGCCGCGTCGTCTGGGCAGGGTTTGCAACCGGGGTGGCCTGCTCGATGATCGGCACCCAGATCGTGGGCGAGTTCGGTCCGCTGGTTACCTTGCGCATCGCCATCGGCTCGGGCCTGGCGTTCCTGACGGCACAAATGCTGGATATCGCCATCTTCGACCGGCTGCGCGATCAGCGCTGGTGGAAGGCACCGCTTGCTTCAACCTTGGTGGGATCGACCGTCGATACCGCGCTGTTCTTCTCGATTGCCTTCGCCGCCAGCCTGACCTTTATTGAGCCGGGCAATGACGTGTCCTGGGCCGCCGAGGCAACACCGCTTCTTGGATGGGGTCTGGTCGCGCCATTCTGGGTCAGCATGGCGGTTGCAGACTGGATGGTCAAACTGGGACTCGCGCTGCTTGCTTTGGTGCCGTTTCGGATACTCGTTCGCAAATTGACGCTACCAGTCGCATAAAAACTTTTGACAAACACAAAATCTGTGCCACCATGCCCTTGAAGTCAACACAGCGAAAGGAGGTGGTCCAGTGTCTAGAGTGATGTTGGAGAGAGGTGTCGGAACAGTCAGAGAGGGCGTCAGCTGAAGGCAGCCCTAGGCTGCGCGACCTCTGATTGGGCCCGGTCTCTAACCGGCTCCATCTCCTGAAAGCTCGTGAGGGCCGCCCGGGTACGGGCGGCCCTTTCGGATTTCCGCCTGCACTCGAAACGGCCCGGAACCATGCTGCGCATCAACGATCAGATCACCATCCACGACTGGGAACTGTCCGAGACCTTCACCCGCGCTTCTGGGCCGGGCGGGCAGAATGTGAACAAGGTGTCCACCGCCGTCGAACTCCGCTTCGAGGCCGAGCGCAGCCCCAGCCTGCCACCGGCGGTCAAGGCCCGGCTGAAGAAACTGGCAGGACGGCGCTGGACCCTGGATGGCGCGCTGATCATCCGGGTCGAGGACACCCGCAGCCAGGCCCGCAACCGCGAGATCGCTCGCGAACGGCTGGCTACGCTGGTGGAGCGCGCGCTGAGCGCACCCAAGCGACGCGTTGCCACGCGCCCCACGCTTTCCAGCCAAAGGCGGCGGATTGAAGCCAAGAACCGGCGTGGCACCGTCAAATCGCTGCGCGGAAGGGTTGATCCGGCGAAAGAATAAGCCAATTGCTATGGCATAGAAAAAAACCGAAAACAAAAAGCCAGAGTCGAAAGGCGAGCAGTCCATGAAGCAGACCCCCTTTCAGAAACTTGTTTCGATCATCGAGCCGGTCTTCAGACGCCCGGAGTTCATCCAGGCCGCCGCATTGTGCCTGCGTGAAGGCAAGAAGGGCCGCGAGGTCTTGCTGGTTTCCAGCCTGAAGACCGGGCGCTGGATTCTGCCCAAGGGCTGGCCGATGAAGAACCGCACGCTGGCCGGTGCCGCCTTGCAGGAAGCATGGGAAGAGGCCGGGGTTGTGGGCAAGGCCGATGAAACGCCGGTCGGTTTTTTCACCTATGAAAAGATGCGCGCCGGTGGTTTGCCGGTCTCGTGCCGGGTCGAGGTATTCAACGTGACCGTCGCCGATCTGGCGCGCGATTATCCCGAAAGCAAGCGGCGCAAGCGCAAGTGGATGTCGCCCGAAGCCGCCGCCGCCGCCGTGGACGAGCCTGAGTTGAAAACCCTTCTTCTGTCATTGTGAGATCACGGAAACCGGCGACCACGCACGACCGGAGGCCGGAACTTTTGCGCGCGGCTGTGTGTTCCATTGATTACTGGCCACAAAGCGGTTAGGGCCGCGCCTGTAACTGTTTTATGACAGCCCCGGAGCCGCCAATGTCCTCCCCTGCTGACCCCAATGCCAAGGGGATAAAAACACTCGACAAGGATCTGGGCCGGATCAGCCTGATGGAGCAGGCACTGGTCTTCACGGCGCGACCGCTGATGGCGCCGGGGCTGGCACTGGCCTTTCTGGTGTTGGTTGCCATTGTGGTGACCGGCTTTGTGGGTGCCCAGCCCGGTGCCTTGGTGGTAATCGCGGCTGCGGTGATCGGCGGCTATATGGCGCTCAACATCGGCGCAAATGACGTGGCCAACAACATGGGCCCGGCTGTTGGGTCGAATGCCGTCACCTTGGGCGGGGCGCTGCTCATTGCAGCAATCTGTGAAACGGCAGGGGCGCTTCTGGCCGGGGGCGATGTGGTCGGCACCGTCTCGCGCGGGATCATTGCGCCCGAAAGCGTGGCCGCGCCGCGCATCTTCATCTGGGCGATGATGGCGGCGCTTCTGGCAGGGGCGCTATGGATAAACCTTGCCACCTGGATCGGCGCGCCGGTTTCCACCACGCATTCCATCGTCGGTGGTGTGATGGGCGCGGGCATCGCGGCGGCGGGGTTCGCGGCGGTCAACTGGCCGACAATGGGGGCGATTGCCGCAAGCTGGGTGATTTCGCCGGTCGCAGGAGGGGTGATCGCGGCGCTGTTCCTTGCCTTCATCAACAGCCGGATCATCTATCGCGAAGACAAGATCGCCGCAGCCCGGACCTGGGTTCCGGTGCTGATCGGCGTGATGGGGGGCGTGTTCGTCACCTACATGGCGCTCAAGGGCATCTCGCGGATCGTCAGCTTCAGCCTTCCCGAGGCCGTGATGATGGGCATTGCCGTTGGCGTTCCGTTGGCCCTGGTGATGCGCCCGATCATTCGCCGCCAGGCCCGCGGGCTGGAAAACCGCAACAAATCGCTCAAGACACTGTTCGCCATACCGCTCGTGTTCTCGGCCGCGCTTCTGTCGTTCGCGCATGGCGCCAATGATGTCGCAAATGCGGTGGGGCCGCTGGCCGCCATTGTCCATGCCGTGCAAGAGGGCGATGCCGCCGACCGCGTGACGATCCCGCTTTGGGTAATGGTAATCGGCGCGGCAGGTCTGTCCTTCGGCTTGCTGTTGTTCGGGCCGAAACTGATCAATATCGTCGGCTCCGAAATCACCCGGCTCAACGCCATGCGCGCCTATTGCGTGGCGCTGTCGGCAGCCGTGGTGGTGATCATCGCCTCCTGGCTGGGGCTGCCTGTAAGCTCCACCCATATCGCCATCGGCGGTATTTTCGGCGTCGGTTTCTACCGCGAGTGGTATCATGAGCGCGTTCTCAAGGAAAACCGCGAGATGACGTCGCTGCCGGTCGAGGAACGAACACGACGCAAGGTGGTGCGCCGTGTCCATTTGCTGACGATCCTTGCAGCCTGGGTCGTGACGGTGCCCGCCGCAGCGACGCTTTCAGGCATCCTGTTCCTGATTCTGGTGGCGGTAGGCGGCACGGGATAGGGCCGCCGCGGGCCAAACGACACACCCGCCGCTATCCTCTGGGCGATGGCCTGGCACGCGGCTTGCGGCCCCTCTCACCCCTCGCGTGCCACCACCCGCGCGCCATCGCTCAACGACGAGGCCGGATACATGATCACCGCCGCGCCTTCCTCCAGCCCCCCCAGCAACTCAGCCTGCCCCCCCGCCTGCCGGCCGATCTGAACGGGCGTCAGCACCGCGCGCCCCTCTGCCACGCGGAACACCGCCCAGCCCCCGTCATTGCGAAACAGTGCAGCCTGCGGCACTTGCAGGATATCGGTGCCTTCCCAAAGGATCAGCCGTACGAATACCCGGAACCGGTCGCCCAGCCCCGCGCGCTCATCCGGGGGCGTCAGGATATCCAGCCTCAGCCGCACGCGCTGTTCCTCGATTCCCAGCGCCGAGACGCGGGTGAAGGCCGCAGGTTCGATCCGGCGCACCTGCGCCGCAAGTTCGGAATCACCGCCCCAGCGTTCAACGCGTGCCTGCGCCTGCGGTGGCACGCGCACCGCATCTGCGGATAACAGATCAAGCTCGATCTCCAGATCCTCGATATCGCCGATACTCAGGAGTGGCGCGCCGGCCTGCACCAGCCGCGCGCTGGGATCGGTGATCTCAAGCACCGTGCCGGTTTCTGGCGCGACGATGCGCACGCAGCAGGCGTCACCACCGTTCACGGGCATCTGCACCGCCGACGGCCCCATCAGTTGCGCCTGCATCCGCGCTAGTGTCGCGCGATGCAGGTCAAGCTCGGAGCGCGCGGCAGAAAGTGCCTGAGTGGCAGTGACATGGGCCTGTTCCATATCCTCCAGCATCCGGCGTGGTATCGTACCACGCTCAGCCAGTTCGCGGTTGCGTTCAAGCTGGGTTGCGGCATGCGCAAGATCGGATTGCGCGCGCACCACATTGGCCTCGGCCAGCCGCACGGCGGCTTCGGCCTCGGTTACGGCCGCCTCGGCCTGCAGGCGCGACCGCGCATCCATGAGCGCCGGTTCGGCAGGCTGAATCACGGCAACCACGCTTTCGCCGCGCACCACCCGGTCACCCACCTGCACCGGCGAGCGCGTGATGGTGCCGGTGATCGGCGCGGTGATTGCGTAAGGTTCGCGCACCCGGGTGACACCCTCGGCGCTCAATGTCACCTGCATCGGTGCCCGCGCTACATGGGCCATGTCCACCGCCGTCGGTTCTGGCCACAATGCCCAAACCAGCGCGCCCGCCAGCGCCACCCCGCCCAGCCCGATCCCGGCCTTTCGTATCCGTGACATTGCCCTCTCCTTCAATCCTGCGCCCTCAGTCCCGGGCCTTCAGCGCCATCGCCAGATCGACCTTGTCCAGCCGCCGCCGCACCAGCAAAACCGACGTCAGCGAGGCAACGAACACCGCCAGCGCCGCCAGCGCATAGGTGCGCCGCGACACCACAAAGGGGATCTGGATCATGTCGGTCGACATCGCCCCAACCAGCCCCACCGCCAGCCAGTAGCCCATCACCCAGCCGATAGGGATGGCCAGCAGCGTCAGCAACATCATCTCTCCCACCAGCACGAAAGCCACTTCACCCCGCGTGAAACCCAGCACGCGCAGGCTGGCCAATTCATAGCTGCGCTCGGAAAGCTGGATGCGCGCCGCATTATAGACAACACCAATCGCAATCAGAACGCCGATCAGCGTATAGATACCGACCATGGTCAACAGGTTCTCGCTCAGCGTGGCATCGAACTGGCGGCGCACTTCGTTCCAGTCCGACAGGCCGGCAACGGCGGGCGTGACCTTGATTTGCGCGTTAAGTGCGGCCATCGCATCACCTTCAACCAGAAGATGGATCTGGTTGACCTGTGGCGCGACGCGCATCGCACTGAAAAGAGCGGGCGCCGCGATATGCACCTCCTGCCCCAATCCCTGCTGGATGACGGAGGCCACCGGCAGTTCCAGCACTTCGCGCGGGGGCGCGAGCATCTCGATGCGCAACACCTCGCCCGCGCCGATCTGCAAGGCCCGCGCCAGCATGTCAGGCAGCACCACACCCTCGGCAGGCAGGCCGACGACCTGGCCTGAATCATCGATCAGTCGCACCAGATCATTGCCCGTGAAATGCGCCGACAACGCGGTCAGACGGTCGCGGTGCCCATGAACCAGCCGGACCGGCATGGCAAACGTGCCCTCGGCCTGGCGCACACCGGGCAGGGTCAGCGCATCCAGCACCGCCTGTTCGGGTGCGGCGTGGCTCAGCGCCAGTGTCACCTGCTGGCGGTTGGAGCGCTCAAACACGGTCTCCACGATCAGACTGACCGCATCGAACATGAAATACGACATCACCAACACACCGACCGATGCCGAAACCCCGAAAAGCGTGATCGCCGCCCGCCCCGGCCAGCGGATGATCGAGCGAAAGATCATCATGGTTGTCTGTTGCAGACGCAATGCGCCCAGCACCCGGTCCACCGTACCGCGGCTGAAACTGGGCGGCGCAGGCGGTGACATGGCCTCGGCTGGGGGCAACCGGACGGAGGCCCAGACCGCGCGCCCCCCGCCAAACACGACCGTCGCCAACCCCAGAACCGCTGACAGCAACAGCGTGCCCCAGCTTGGATCGCGCAGGATGAAGGGAAACTTGAAGAAATCGCCATAAAGAGAAATCATCGCCTCGCCGATCCACCAGCCGAACCCCCAACCCGCCAGAATGCCGATCACCCCGATCAACATCGCCAGCTTCAGATAATGCCAGGCGATCTCGGCGGTGCCGTAGCCGACGGCCTTCAAAAGCCCGATCTGCGCGCGCTCCATGGCGATCAGGCGGCCCAGCACCATGTTCACCAGAAACGCCGCCACAATCAGAAAGATTGGTGGCATATAGGTGGACATCACACCAAGCTGCTGCATCTCGCCATCGAGAAAGGCATGAGACATCTGCCTGTCGCGGCCATACGCGCCGGTGCCCCCATAGGGGTCGAGAAGCGTGTCCAGCCGGTCGATCACGGCGCGCATATCGGCCCCGCGCGTCAGCCGCAGGCTTATATCGTTGATAGCGCCGGCCATGTCCTGCACGGCGGCGGCGGCGGTTTCGTTCATCCAGATCAGACCATAGCGCCGGTTGTCGGGCATGATACCCCCGGGCGCGATGGTATAGATGAATTCGGGCGACAACACCCAGCCCGTCACCTCAAGCGTGCGCATCTGACCGTTCAGGACGCCGCGAAATCGGCTGCCGGGCAGCAGGCCATTTTCCTCGCCAAAGGCCTCGTTGATCGCTACCTCGTCAGCGCGGTCGGGGTGCGGCATGCGACCCCGTCGAACAAGCGGCAGGTTCAACACCGCGCCATCGGGCGGAACCGACAGGATACGTGCGGTCGCCGGTTCCTCCAGACCGTCGATATCAAGCACCGCCGACAACGTGATCCGCCCCTCGGCCTGCGCCACGCCATCAATGCGCGCTACTTCCTCGACAATCGAGGCCGGTGCCCGGGTCATCATGGCGAAGACATCGGCGAAGCGATGACGCTCATAATACGCCGCCTGCGTGCCGGAAAGTGTGCGCAAGGTGCCCTGTGCGCCCACCAGCACCATGATGCCACAGCCCAGCACAAGGGCAATGGCCAGCGTCTGCGCCCATATCCGGCGCAGGTCGCGCAGCATCTTGGCGTCAAGCGCCCTCACCAGCTTATATCCGATGGCAGGACACGCTCGGCATTCACCTCGTTGCGCGTCACCTTCCCGTCAGCCAGCACGACCACGCGATGCGCGATCTTCTGGATATCCGCGTTATGCGTGATCAGCACTGTCGCGGTGCCCAGATCGCGGTTGACCTCATACAGCGCTTCCAGCACCTGCACCCCGGTCTTGCTGTCCAGCGCCCCGGTGGGCTCGTCACACAAAAGTACCTCCGGGCGCTTGGCAATGGCGCGCGCAATCGCAACGCGCTGCTGCTCGCCGCCTGAAAGCTCGGCCGGGAAATGGTCCATGCGCGGTTTCAGTCCAACGCGGTCAAGTGCTTCTTCAGGAGTCATGGGGTTCTTGGCGATTTCAGTTACCAGCGCCACATTTTCGCGTGCGGTCAGACTGGGCACCAGATTGTAGAACTGAAAGACGAATCCCACATGATCGCGCCGGAACGCTGTCAGCTTCGCATCCGACACCCGCGTCAGTTCCTGATCGCGGAAGAAGACCTTGCCTTCGGTCGGTTGGTCCAGCCCGCCCAGAATGTTCATAAGCGTTGACTTCCCTGAACCGGAAGCACCCAGCAAAACCACCATCTCATGCTCATAGAGCGCCAGGTCGACGCCACGCAGCGCGTGCACGTCCACCGCGCCGGTTCGATAGACGCGCGTCACCCCCTCCGCGCGAAAGACCACTTCGCTGTCGCTCTGCTGTTCCATGGACTGACCTTATTTCAGCATTCCTTATCTGCCTTTGATTTCAATCATATTGCAACTTCCGCGCGCAATCCCATACTGGCGCAAGCCGCAGGTGGCGGCTGGCAAGGGATGATGAGCGCGCAATGGAAAAACAGCAACAGTTCCATCTTTGGTATTTCGTGGCCGCCTTTCTGGCCCTGATGGCATTTCAAAGCTGGTTTTCCACAGCCTCGGTGACCGAGCGCATTCCCTATTCAACATTCCTGGAACACCTTGAATCAGATCGCATTTCCACTGTCACCGTGCAGTCGGAGCAAATTCAGGGCCGCTATCGTGAACCGATCGACGGGAACACGCATTTCATCACCAATATCGTGCCCGAAGATCTGACAACCCGGCTTGAACGCTCAACCGCCGAGTTTGATGGCACGGTGGAAAACACCGCGCTTGGCGCAATCCTGTCCTGGGTGGTGCCGATCCTGCTGATCTTTGCGTTGTGGATGTTCGTGTTCCGCCGCGTGATAGAGAAGCAGAATTTCGGCGGGATGATGAATGTCGGCAAGTCCAAGGCCAAGGTCTATGTCGAAAAGGACACAGGCGTCACATTCGAGGATGTGGCAGGCGTCGATGAGGCGAAATCGGAACTGAAAGAAATCGTCGATTTCCTGAAAGAACCCGAGAAGTTCGGCCGCCTTGGCGCGCGCATCCCCAAGGGTATCCTGCTGACCGGCCCGCCGGGAACCGGCAAGACGCTGTTCGCGCGCGCTGTGGCGGGCGAGGCCGGGGTGCCGTTCTTCTCCATCTCCGGCTCTGAATTTGTCGAAATGTTCGTGGGTGTTGGCGCGGCACGGGTGCGTGATCTGTTCGATCAGGCGCGCAAGGCCGCGCCCTGCATCATCTTCATTGATGAGCTGGACGCGCTGGGCAAGCGCCGCTCGATCGGCGGTTTCGGCGGCGGGCATGATGAAAAGGAGCAGACGCTGAACCAGCTTCTGGCCGAACTGGATGGTTTTGACCCGCGCGAAGGCATCGTCCTGCTGGCTGCCACCAACCGCCCGGAAATCCTGGACCCGGCCTTGATGCGCGCGGGCCGGTTCGACCGGCAGGTAGTGGTTGACCGGCCAGACAAGACCGGCCGCGCCGCGATCCTGCGCGTGCATCTGCGCAAGGTGCAGGTTGACCCTGATCTCGATGTCGATGCCGTTGCCGGGCTGACGCCGGGTTTCACCGGGGCGGAACTCGCCAATCTGGTGAACGAGGCCGCTATCCACGCCACCCGCCGCATGGCCGAACGGGTGGCGATGGAGGATATCACGTCCGCGCTGGAACGCGTGGTGGCAGGGATGGAACGCAAGGGCCGCCTATTGAACCCGCGCGAGCGTGAAACCGTCGCATGGCACGAGATGGGACATGCGCTGGCCGCAGCCACCCTGCCGGGCGCTGATCCGGTTCACAAGGTATCGATCATCCCCCGCACCATCGGCGCGCTGGGATATACCATGACACGCCCCACCGAGGACCGCTTCCTGATAACCCGCTCCGAGCTGGAAAACCGCATGGTAATGCTGATGGCCGGGCGTGCGGCGGAACAGATTGCAATGGGTGAGGTGTCTACCGGTGCCGCCGATGATCTGGTCCGCGCCACCGACATCGCCCGCCAGATCGTCACCCGCTTCGGCATGCATGACCTGTTGGGACAACCGGTGCTGGAACAGGACCGCGGCGGTTTTCTGGGCGAGGACCGCGTCAGTTTCAACCCGCGCGACCATTCCGAGGCCACGGCGCGCGAGGTCGATCTGGCGGTGCGCGAACTGCTGGACGAAGCCTATCAGCGCGCCACCCGTCTGCTGGAGGAGCACCGCACCGACCTTGAAGCGGGCGCGAAACTGCTGATGGAGCGTGAAACGATCACACCTGATGACTTTGCACCCCTGCGCCCGGCTGCTCCGCCCGAAGGCAAAAAAGCCGCCCCCTGAAACGCTGCACAAGAATTCAGAGCCGCGACAGGGCAAGCCCGGCCAGCACCAGCCCGAAACCGGCCAGACGTGTCAGGCTGATGTCATGCACCGGAAGGCCGAACGCGCCGATACGGTCCAGCACAAGGGCCGCAACAAGCTGGCCCACCACCAGCGCCATCGTGGTGCTGAACGTGCCAATGACCGGCACCGCCCAGATCATCGCGGCGATGTAGAACGCACCCAACGCCCCGCCAACCCAAATCCAGGGCGGCGCGGTCGTTACCGCATCGCGCGACAGGCCGGTGCCGCGAAAGGCCCAGATTGCTGCCAGAACCAGAAACCCCACCAGAAAACTGATGCAGGCCGCAACCAGCGGATCGCCCGCTTGCCGGGCCAGCGCAGCATTGATTGGTGCCTGTGTTGCCAGCACCGATCCGGCCAGAACAACCGCCACGAGCGCGATAACTGCCTCGCTCATTGTTGCCCGGCGCTGGTCAGGGTTTTGCCCGGTCCGCCAATGATAACATCGGGCATCCTGCCTCTCCTTGCACTTTCCATCTGCTCATGAACGGGCCTTCCGCTGCTTCTTGCGCGTCACCATACCCGGCTCGGACACAGCCGGCGACGATGCTAGATGCAGCGCCGGTGATGGTCAATCAACCGGCCGGGGCCGCATCACGTATGCGCCATGCCGCTTGCCCTTGCTGCGGGGAACGGTATCTGTGAAGGCGAAACCAAAACGGAGTGATGCCGCATGGTCCGCCTGATACGCCTTTTCCCGGCTCTTGCGCTTGTTCTTCTGGCCGCCCTTCCTGCACACGCCAATGCCCCGCAGCATTTCACGCTGGACAACGGGCTTGAACTGGTGGTGATTGAAGATCGTCGCGCGCCGGTGGTCACGCAGATGATCTGGTATCGCGTGGGCGCGGCCGATGAACCCGCAGGGCGGTCCGGCATTGCGCATTACCTTGAACATCTGATGTTCAAGGCCACCGATTCACTGGAACAGGGCGAATTCTCCGCCACCGTCGAGGCTCAGGGCGGGCGTGACAATGCCTTCACCTCTTGGGATTACACCGCCTACCACCAGCGCGTAGCTTCTGATCGGCTGGAACTGATGATGCAGATGGAGGCTGACCGCATGTCCAATCTGCGGCTTGACCTGTCCGACTGGCTGCCCGAGCGCGCCGTGATTCTGGAAGAACGCGGGCAGGTGCTGGAAAGCCGCCCCGACGCCGTATTCAACGAACAAATGCGCGCGGCGCTGTTTCAGAACCACCCCTACGGAATTCCGATCATAGGCTGGCGCCACGAGATGGAAATGCTCGACGACACCATCGCGGAAAGCTTCTATCGCACCTATTACGCCCCCAACAACGCCATCCTGATCATCGCGGGCGATGTCGATGCAGGGCACGCGCTGGAACTTGCGCAGCGCCATTATGGCAGCATCCCCGCCAATGCCGACCTGCCGTTGCGCAGCCGCCCGCAAGAGCCGCCCCATCACGCCGAACGTCGCATGGTGTTGCGCGATTCCCGTGTCGGGCAACCCTATGTCAGCCGCCTGTATCTGGCCCCCAACCGCCGCGCGGGCGACCAGCGCGAGGCCGCCGCGTTTCAGGTGCTCGCCGGGCTTCTGGGCGGCAGCCCGCAGACCTCGGTGCTGGAACGCCGCCTGACCTATGATGAAGGGATCTCGCTGTCGACATGGGCGGGCTATATGGGCACCGCGGTGGATAGCGGTGTGTTCTCGCTGGGCATTATGCCGGCCGCGGACGTTTCGATGCAGGAGGCAGAGGATGCGATGGACCGCACGCTGGCAGATTTCATAGAGAACGGGGTCGATATGGACCAGCTGGAGCGGGTGCGCATGATGCTGCGCGCCGCCGTGATCTATGAGCAGGACAATGCCACCAGCCGCGCGCGCACCATCGGGGCCGATCTTTCCGTCGGGCTGACCCTGGAGGATTCCGAGCGCTGGAACGAGATCCTGCAAGAGATCACCGCCGAGGAAATCCTTGCCGCCGCCCGTCAGCTTGACCGGCGCGCCTCGGTCACCGGCTGGCTGATGGGAGAAGAATGATGAACCCGCTCAAACCCCTCGCGCTGACATTGGCCTTCGCCACGCCGTTGCATGCCGAAATCGACATTCAGCCCGTCACCTCTCCTCAAGGCTTCAGCGCCTGGCTGTCCGAGGAACGTTCGATCCCCTTTGTCGCCATCGAGATTATCTTTCCCGGCGGAGCCAATCTTGACCCCGACGGCGCCGAAGGCGCGGTGTCGCTGATGACCGGCCTCCTGTCCGAGGGGGCCAGCGATCTGGACGCACAGGAATACGCCGCCGCGCTGGAATCGCTGGCCGGCAACATCAGTTTCAGCGCCGGTCGCGATTCCGTCTCGCTGTCGATCCAGGCGCTGTCGGAAAACCGAGATCAAGTGATCGATCTCGCGCGCCTCGCGCTGATTGAGCCGCGCTTTGACGAGGCCGCGCTGGCCCGTTCCCGTGCGCAGCAGAGCGCCGCGCTGGAACGCGCCGCGCGCAACCCCAACACCATCGCCAGCCGCGCCTTCAATGAGATGGCCTATGAGGGGCACCCCTATGCGCGCCCGACCGACGGCACCCCGGAAACCGTCGCCGATCTGGACCGCGACGCCATCATTACTGCCCATCAGAACGCGCTGACCCGCGACCGGGTGCTGGTGGGCGCTGCGGGCGACATCTCGGCAGAGGAGCTGGGCGAGATCCTTGATCGCCTGCTTTCCGACCTGCCCGAAGCCACCGTGGCGCTGCCCGACTATGCAGATTTCACCGCTCCGCCAGGCGTAACCGTCATCCCGTTTGACGGCCCGCAATCCGTCATCGCCTTTGGTCATGGCGGGTTACCGCGTGATGATCCTGATTTCATGGCTGCCTTCGTGATGAACGAAATATTCGGCGGCGGCCGCTTCGGCACACGGCTGATGACCGAACTGCGCGAGATCCGCGGCCTGACCTATGGTGTTGGCACCTCACTGGCCTCGGCCAGCCATGGCGACAGCTACCAGGGCCGCCTTTCCACCGCCAACAATCGTGTGGCCGAGGTCGTGGAGATCCTGCGCGAGGAATGGGAGTGGCTGTCCGGGGGCGGTATCTCTGAGGATGATCTGGACCGCATCAAGACCTATCTCACCGGCGCTTATCCGCTGCGATTTGATGGCAATGGCTCCATCGCGTCGATCCTGGCGTCAATGCAGTTTCAGGGCTTTGACATCGACTACGTGAACACACGCAACGATCTGGTGCGCGCCATCACGCTGGAGGATATCAACAGCGTCGCCGCTCGCCTGATACAGCCCGAAGCGCTGCATTTTGTCATCGTCGGTCAGCCCGAAGGACTGGACTGACAGCTTTTCAAACCGGGGGCGTCATGCTATCTCTGGTAGCATGCACGCCACCCGCCCCAAGATAAGCCAAACGCCCCCTGCGATTCGTCAGCTTGACGAAACCGCCGCCAACCGCATCGCGGCAGGCGAGGTGGTGGAACGTCCGGCATCCGCCGTCAAGGAACTGGTGGAAAACGCGCTGGATGCGGGCGCGCAGCGCGTCACCGTCGCCTATGCCGATGGCGGCAAGACCCTGATCCGCGTCAGCGACGACGGGCACGGCATGGGGCCGGATGATCTGCCCCTGGCACTGTCACGCCACGCCACCTCCAAGATCGACGGGTCGGACCTGCTGAATATCCACACATTCGGCTTTCGCGGCGAGGCCCTGCCTTCGCTGGGGGCGGTCGGTCGCCTGTCCATCACCAGCCGCGCAGAGGGGCAGGAAGGGGCACAGATTGGCGTGACCGGCGGGCGGATCGGGCCGGTCAGACCCGCCGCGCTGAACCGGGGCACACAGGTGGAACTGCGCGATCTGTTCCACGCCACCCCCGCGCGGCTGAAGTTCCTGCGCACGGACAGGGCCGAGGCACAGGCCATTTCCGATTGCATCAAGCGGCTGGCCATGGCCGAGCCCTTCGTCAGCTTTACCCTCACCGATGTCTCAAACGGCGAGGCGCGCGATATCCTACGCCTTGAGGGTGAGCAGGGCGACCTGTTTGACGCGCTGGAGGCCCGGCTGGCCCGTCTTATGGGGCGCGATTTCACCGAAAACGCCCTGCGCATTGACGCAAAGCGCGACGATCTGCACCTGACCGGCCTCGCCGCCCTGCCCACCTATTCGCGCGGCGCGGCGGTGGCGCAGTTCCTTTTCGTCAACGGCCGCCCGGTGCGCGACAAGCTCTTGATCGGCGCCCTGCGCGCCGCCTACAGCGATTTTCTGGCGCGTGACCGGCACCCGGCAGCGGTGCTGTTCCTTGATTGCCCGCCGGAACTGGTGGATGTGAACGTCCACCCCGCCAAGGCAGAGGTCCGCTTCCGCGATCCCGGCCTGGCACGCGGGCTGGTTGTATCCGCACTGCGCCATGCCCTGGCCGAGGCCGGACACCGTGCCTCATCGACCGTCGCCAACGCCACTCTGGGCGCGCTGCGGCCTGAAGTGACGGGGCAAGAGGCAACGGGGACGCGCGTCTACCAGATGGATCTGAGCGCGCGCACCCGTTTCGGCAACACACATTCTGCCCATCCCGGTGCCGGGGCCATCGCGCAAAGCTATGCCGCGCAGGCTCCCGCCTTCAGCGAAGCCGCCAGCGCTTTTGACGCCCCCACCCCTTCGGCCCGGATCGAGCCCGAAACCGGACCCACCGATGCCCCGCTGGGTGCCGCCCGCGCGCAGGTGCATGAAAACTATATCATAGCCCAGACCAATGATGGCATTGTCATTGTCGATCAGCACGCGGCACATGAACGGCTGGTCTATGAAAAACTCAAGCGCCAGATGGCAGAAAACGGCGTGCCCGCGCAGGCGCTTCTGATCCCCGAGATCGTGCCGCTGTCAGCGGGCGACGCCGCGCGGTTGCTGGGCCATGCCGATGATCTTGCGCGCATGGGCCTGACGGTGGAACCCTTCGGCGGCGATGCCGTGGCGGTGCGCGAAACCCCCGCCGCACTGGGCGCGGTCAACGCGGAAGCGCTGCTGCACGACATTCTTGATGAACTCACCGATCTGGGACAAAGCCAAAGCCTGACCACGCGCCTTGACGCCGTCCTCAGCCGCATGGCCTGTCACGGATCGATCCGCTCGGGCCGTCAGATGCGCGCCGATGAGATGAACGCCCTGCTGCGCGCGATGGAAGCGACGCCGCATTCCGGCCAGTGTAACCACGGGCGGCCCACCTATGTGGCGCTGAAACTGGCGGATATCGAAAAGCTGTTTGGCCGCCGATGACCCCGCCGCCGGACCTGTCCTCCCCGCTTGTTCTGGGCGCATTGGCGCTTGGCGTGCTGGCCGTTCTGCTGCTTCTGGTGCTTCGCGCCAGCCAAAATGCCGCACGCGCGGTGGAGCCGGTGATCTGGCAGATGGACCAGTTGGGCCAGCGTGTGCAGGCGCTCTCGGACGGGCAGCAACATCTGGCGGGCGGGCTGCATCATGTCTCCGAGGCGCAGTCCAAGGCGCAGACCCAGATGATGCAGATGATGGAACAGCGGTTGGCGCAAGTTTCTCAAACCATGTCGGAATCGCTGCACGGCAACGCGCTTCGCACCGCGCGCAGCCTCGGCGATCTGCATGTGCGGCTGGAAACCATCGACAAGGCGCAGGCCAATATCGAAAAGCTTTCGGGCAATGTCCTGAGCTTGCAGGACATCCTGTCAAACAAACAGACTCGCGGTGCCTTTGGCGAAATCCAGTTGCATGACATCGTCCAGCGCGCCCTGCCCTCGGACAGCTACACGATGCAGGCGACACTGTCGAACGGCAAACGCGCCGATTGTCTGGTGCATTTGCCCAACCCCCCGGGCCCCATCGCAATCGATGCCAAGTTTCCGCTAGAGGCCTATGAAGCCCTGCGCAACGCCGGGAACGAAACGCAGATGCAGGAGGCCCGGCGCGCCATGCGCACAGCGCTGCGCCACCATATCAAGGCAATCGCCGAGAAATACATCCTTGAGGGCGAAACTGCCGAAGGCGCCTTGATGTTCCTGCCCTCGGAAGCGGTCTATGCCGAACTCCACGCCAATTTCCCCGAGATCGTGCGCGAAGGGTTTTCCGCGCGCGTCTGGATCGTGTCGCCCACCACCTGCATGGCCACGCTGAACACCATGCGCGCGGTTCTCAAGGATGCGCGCATGCGCGAACAGGCCGGGGCAATTCGACGCGAACTGGCGGAGCTTTACAAGGATATCGAACGGCTGGGCATCCGGGTCGAAAACCTTGACCGCCACTTCGGGCAGGCCGCCAGGGATGTTGCCGAAATCCGCATCTCGGCCGACAAGGCAGGCCGGCGTGCGCGTCGGCTCGACAATTTCGATTTCGAGGAACTGGCCCCTGACGAACCCGCAAACCCCGTTAACACGCTTGCTACCCGCTAGAGTGAAATCCGACCGAAGCGAAGCGAGGATCGGAAAAATTGCTCGATAAAACAAAGGCCAGAGGCGTTGCCGATCCAACATGATCGGCAACGCCTCTAGAGTTCAGATCTTCAGGAACGGCTGAAGCAGGCGCGGCACGAAGCTGTTGAAGCGCAAGGGCGCATCGGTCACCGCCAGACAGATGCAATCCGCGCCGGGCTCGGCAATCGGGGTATGCTCCAGCTCTTCGGTTGCGATCTCGATATCGCCGCGGCCGAAATGATCGACCTCGTCGCGAAACGCACCTTGCAACACGAGCGTCAGCTCCATCCCGCGATGGCCATGATCCGGCACCGCCATCCCGGCAGGAATATACAACAGGCGTGCCGAGGCGTCGCGCGCGGTGGGCAGGATTGCCTGACGCACCCCCCCGCCCACGGAACGCCATCGCACCGCCTCGACATCGCCGCCTACATAGTCGCGCAGCGGCGCCGGAAAGACCCCCCCGCGCGGCTTCGGCTTCGGAGCTGGCGGGGGCGGCGTCTGACGGATACGCGCCATCACCTTTTCCAGACTGTCTGCGCCCATGTCTTCGACGGGATCCGGCAGGTTTTCCAAAAGCGCGCCACCCACGGCATCAAAGCTTTCCAGCCGCGCCCGGCAGGCGTCGCACATCGAGATATGCGTCGCCACGATCAGGTTGAAAGCCTCGGGCAACTGCCCCGCGCTATACCCCATCAGAAGCGCGTCATTGAGATGGTGGCGGATCATCGCGGTCTTACCTTCACGTCATGGCCTGACGCAGTTTTTCCAGCGCCAGGCGAATGCGGGATTTGATCGTGCCAAGCGGCAAACCGGTGATCTTCGCGATCTCGCCATGCGACAGATCGCCAAAATACGCCTGTTCGATCAGAACCCGCTGATTGTCGGGCAGGCGGGCCAAAGCCACGCCCAGTTTCGTGCTTTCCTGTTGCAGCGCCAGCGCGTCGGCCTGATCGGGCTCGGGCTCGGGGCCCCAGGGCAGATCTTCGGGTTCAGGCCGTCGTGCCTTGCGCAAGGCGTCGATCCGCCGGTTGCGGGCGATGGTGAAAATCCAGGTCGCCACACTGGCACGCGCCGGATCAAAAAGATGCGCCTTGTGCCACAGCGTCGCCATGACATCCTGCGCGCATTCTTCGGCCAGCGCCGCTCCGGCGCCCGATTTCATCAAGAACGCCTTAACCCGCGGGGCAAAATGGGCGAACAATTCGGCAAAAGCCGCCTCGTCCCCCTTCTGTGCCACGCGCAAAACCTGCGCTACCCACTCTCCCTGTGCCTCATCGGCCTGCGACACGTCCCGCACCTTTCCGGTATGCGGCCCGCCCCCTGCCCCCGGCGGGCCGGGCGGCGGAGCCTGCCGCTCCTTTATCGGGCTTTGGTCAAGCAACTGCAACATGCGGTGTTTACGCGCCCTGCCCCGGACCGGATCAGTCGCGAACAAAAAAACCTACATAGCCGATGTAATCCGTTGCGCTCCGCCCTGCGTATCCTTGCAAACACCAAGGAGCCGCTCATGCCTTTCGAGACCCTTCCCCACTACCCGCGCCGCATCGCCGTGATCGGAGGTGGCATTGCTGGTATGAGCGCGGCCTGGTTGCTGGCGCCCGGCCATAAGGTGACGCTGATAGAAGCCGCACCACGCCTTGGCGGGCACGCGCGCACGGTGATCGCGGGGAAAAGGGGGGATCAGCCGGTTGATACCGGCTTCATCGTCTTCAACCACGCAAACTACCCGAACCTGACGGCAATGTTCGACGCGCTGGCGGTGGAAACAGTCAAGAGCAACATGAGCTTTGGCGCGTCGTTCGATGGCGGGGCCTGTGAATACAACCTCAACTCCCTTGACCAGTTGTTCGCCAGCCGCCGCAATCTGGCCTCTCCGCGCTTTCTGCGGATGATCAGCGACATCCTGCGCTTCAACAAACACGCGACGACCGTTGCGGATGACCCGGCGATGACCATTGGCGAACTGATGGACCGGCTGCGCATGGGCCGTTGGTTCCGCGAGCGCTATTTGCAGCCTTTCTCGGGCGCGATCTGGTCAACACCGAAGGAACAGATCATGAGGTTCCCGGCGCAGGCGATGATCCGGTTCTTTGAAAATCATGCGCTGCTTGGCTATCATGGACAGCATCAGTGGTTCACGGTCAAGGGTGGATCGGTGGAGTATGTGCGCAAGCTCACGCTGGATCTCTTGGCGCGCGGTGTGGATATCCGATGCAATGCGCCGGTGGCAGCTGTGCGGCGGCTGGCCGTGGGGGTTGAGGTGAAACTGCACGGCGCAGACTGGGAACGCTTCGACGAGGTGGTGTTTGCCACCCATTCCGACGACACGCTGGCGATGCTGGCCGATCCTTCCGATGAGGAGCGTTCGACGCTGGGGGCGGTAGGCTATCAGGACAACCATGCGGTGCTGCATGCCGACGCCTCGGTCATGCCGAAGCGGCGCAAATGCTGGGCCAGCTGGACCTATACGGAACACAACCCGGCTGACCGTGAGCGCATCAGCCTGAGCTACTGGATGAACTCGTTGCAACCGATCCCGCAGGACGATCTGCATATCGTTACATTGAATGCCACACGTCCGATCCGCGAAGAGCTGATCTACGACAGCCATACCTTCCGCCACCCGGTGTTCGATCTGGGCGCCTTCGCCGCGCAAGACCGCATCCGCGCCTTCAACGGCAGCCGGAACAGCTGGTACTGCGGCGCCTGGATGCGCAACGGATTTCATGAGGACGGCTTTGCCTCGGCGGTCGATGTGGTGCAGGCGATGGCCGCCCGTGCGCGGTCTGTCGGGGTGGCCGCATGACCGACGCCGCGCCAAAGTTCAACGGTGGCCACGCGGTTTCGAAACCGCGTGAAGGCGCGCCAACGCGCCTTGGATCGCTGCCACCCGTGAGCGCCTTGGTCGCGGGCCTAGTGTCGAAACCGGGCAAGAAAGGCGCTTCGAAGCGCCTTGCCCCCCTTGGCAACCGGAGCATGCAGTATGAGCGGCGTTGAGCACGTTGCCGGGCAAACCTTTCACGCGCGCAAAGGCGCGCTTTCCAATCGCTTCATCTATGGTGTTGATTACCTTCTGATCGACCCCGAAGCTCCCGCCCTGCGGGGCCCGGTGGTTTTCGCGCGCAACAGCGCAGGCCTCGTATCGATGCATGACAGCGATCATGGCGGCGCGCGTGGTGCGGGCGAAGGCGCGGCCTGGGTACGCCGCGTTCTGGCGCAAAACGGGATAGACAGTGCCGACGGGCGCCTTCTGCTGCTTGCCCAGCCGCGTATTCTTGGCCATGTGTTCAACCCGGTCAGCTTCTGGCTATGCCATGACCGCGACGGCACGTTGCGCTGCGTCATCGCCGAGGTGAACAACACTTTCGGCGATCGGCATTCCTACCTTTGCCACCACGACGACCAGCGCGCAATCACGGCAAACGACGAACTGACGGCGCGCAAGGTGTTTCATGTCTCACCCTTTCAACCCATCGCCGGAACCTATCGTTTCCGCTTCGACATCACGGACGAGAAGGTCAACATCCGCATCGATCTTGGCCATGAAACGGGCGGGCTGATCGCCACGCTGACCGGCCCACGCCGCCCGGGCACCAGCGCGGGCCTCCTGGGTGCGATGCTGCGCCGTCCCATGGGCGCGCGCCGGGTATTGGCGCTGATCCACTGGCAAGCGCTGATACTGTGGTGGAAGGGCGCCCGCTTTCATCCGCATACCCCGCCGCCGGCCGACGAGGTTTCCCGATGATCCGGCTGGGCCTTGGGCGCACCACGCACCCCGCCGCCTGGGCAGGCTTTGCCGCCATGCTGGCCATGGCCGGGCTGCCCATCTATATCCACGCGCCAAAGTTCTATGTGGACGAATACGGCACCAGCCTGGCCGCGCTGGGGGCGGTCCTTTTCGCACTTCGGCTGGTGGATTTCGTGCAGGATCCGGCACTGGGTTGGCTTGCACATGCGACCGCCGCTCACCGGCGGGCGATGGTTGCTGGTGCAGGCGCAATAATGGCGCTGTCGATGCTGGGCCTTTTCGCGGTGCCGCCGCCTTTCGCCCCGCTGGCGTGGTTCGCAATTACCCTTACCGGGCTGTTCAGCGCCTTCAGCTTTCTGACGATCTGCTTTTACACGCAGGGCGTCACCAAGGCCGAAACAATGGGCGAGAATGGCCATATACGCCTCGCCGCATGGCGCGAAGCCGGGGCGCTGCTGGGCGTTTGCGCCGCAGCCGCCGCGCCGACGCTGCTTGCGCTCGGCCCCAACCCGCCGTTCGAAAGCTTCGCCATTCTCTTCGCGGCCTTCACATTGGGCGCGCTTTGGGTGATGCGCGATGCCTTCACAGCGCAGTCCAACTCTGCACCCGCCGCACTGTCAGGCTTTGCAGCGGTGCTGCGCGACCACATCGCACGCCGGCTGCTGGTCATTGCCCTGCTCAATGCGGCGCCTGTGGCGGTCAGTTCCACGCTTTTCCTGTTCTTCGTCGAATCTCGCCTGCAAGCGCCGGGGCTTGAGGGTCCGCTCTTGCTTCTGTTCTTCCTCTCGGCCGCCGCCGCCTCCCCTCTCTGGGCACAGGCGGCCCGTCGCCATGGCGCGAAACCGGTGCTGATGAGCGGCATGGGCCTGGCGATCACGGCATTCGCGCTGACCGGTTTTCTGGGGCCGGGCGACGTAACCGCCTTCGCACTGATCTGCATTGTCACCGGCGCGGCACTAGGCGCCGACCTGACGCTTCTTTCAGCCCTGTTCGCCCGGCGCATGGCAAGCGTATTGCCCGATGCCAGCACCGGCTTTGCGCTCTGGGCTTTCGTGTCGAAAGCGACACTGGCACTGGCGGCAATATCGGTGCTGCCGCTCTTGCAATGGCAAGGTTTCACCGGGCCGGACAGCCCGCCAGCGGCTTTGCTGACGCTTTCGCTCCTCTATGCTGCCCTGCCCTGCGCATTGAAGATGCTTGCCATCGCCACCCTCGCCACCACTCCGCTTGAAAGTGAACTCAACCATGCCTGACATCGTCGCAATGACCACCGCGCTGATCCTTGCACTGATCCTGCTGGGATTGGCGGTATTGGGGCGGCGCACGGGCTTCATGGCCCAGCGCCCGGCCGATTATACCGGCACCGAACCTGCTGCCGATATCCGACGTCATCTCAGCGGCCCAATGCAATGCGAAGGCGTGATTTATGGCCCCACCGGGCGTGTGACCTCGCGTTTCACGGCGCGGATGGAAGGGCGTTGGGATGGAAACCGGGGCACGCTGGACGAGCATTTCCACTATATCGGCGGCAATCGGCAGAACCGGCAGTGGCGACTGACGCTTGGCAATGACGGCACTATCCGTGCCGAGGCTGACGACCTGATCGGCATCGGAAGCGGCCAGCAGGAAGGCGCCAGCATGCAACTGCGCTACCGCATCCGCCTGCCGGACCATTCGGGTGGCTGGACGCTTGATGTCACCGACTGGATGTATGTCATGGAAAACGGCACCATCATCAACCGCAGCCAGTTCCGCAAATTCGGCATCAAGGTGGCCGAACTTGTCGCAACAATGCGCCGGGTTCCGGCATGAGGGACTGGCAGGGTAAACGCTACTGGCTGGTCGGCGCCTCGGAGGGGTTGGGCCGGGCGCTGGCCGCGCATCTCAGCCGCGCGGGCGTCGAACTGGTGCTCAGTGCGCGCAACCGCGACCGGTTGCAGGAACTGGCCGAAACGCTGCCCGGTCGCGCATTTGTGGTGCCGATCGATGTGCGCGACATGGCTTCGGTGCGCGAAGCAGCATTTGCGGCGGGGCCGGTGGATGGCGTGATCTATCTGGCGGGCGTCTACTGGCCGCAACCCGCGCAGGAATGGAACGCCGATCAGGTCGAGGCGATGTGCGATATCAATTTCACCGGCGCTGCCCGCGTGATGGGTGCGGTGGTGCCCGCCATGGTGGAACGGGGAGAGGGACATCTGGTGCTCACCGGCTCGCTGGCCGGGTACAGGGGGCTGCCCGGCGCCATCGGCTATGGCGCGTCCAAGGCCGGGATGATGCATCTGGCCGAGAGCATGCAAGCCGATCTGCATGGCTCGGGGGTGGAGGTGCAACTGGTAAACCCCGGCTTCATCCAGACGCGGCTGACCAGGAAAAACAGCTTCCGCATGCCCTTCATCATGACCCCCGAAGCCGCCGCTGCCGAGGTGTTCGACCATCTGGGAACCGCACGATTTCGCAAAAGCTTTCCAATGGTTTTTTCCTGGGTTTTCCGGCTGTCGCGCTTCCTGCCCGAGGCCGTGTATCAACGCCTCTTTGGAGGCCGTTAAGCACCCGCCGGTTTTTCTTGCCAAAGCGGTCCGGGCGAGCGACACTTCATTGCAGGAAGGAGATGCACATGCGCCCCGAAATCAGCATCAAAAAGGTGGTTCATATCATCTTTCAAGCCCGCGAGGTCAATCGCGAGGGCGAGGTTCGCGCTTTCATCGATTCGCTGAACGAGGATGAAAAGGCCCATCTGGTCGCCATCGCCTGGATCGGCCGAGGGGCGTTTGAGCCCGAAGATTACGACGAGGCGCTGGCCACCGCCTTCTCCGAAGCCACCACCCCTACTGCCGATTACCTGCTCGGCATGCCGCACCTGTCGGAGAACCTCGAAGCCGGGCTTGAAGCGCTTGAGATCGACGTAGCCGAGGCCGAAGAGGACTTTTTCGAACGCTGAGCCACTCAAGGCGCCGGGTCTGGGTTGCCCGGCACATAGGCCCCCAGCCGCAGCAGGCGTTCCTCGAACCGGCGCACACGGTCCTGCGCCTTATCGTCCTGCGCGGCTAGATGCGCCAGGAGCGTTTCGATCAGCAGAAAGGCACCGGCCATGCTCGGCATCACGTGCGGGCCCAGCATCGGCGGACGCAGCACCACAGATGCCCCGCGCGCGATGGGCGCGCCGTGGCTGTCGGTGATGGCAATAACCTGCGCTCCCTGCGCACGCGCAACCGCGGCGGCCCGGACCACTTCGGCAGAGTAATGCGCAAAGGTGATGGCGATTACCACATCGCCTGCGCCGCAATCCGTCAGGCTGTCCATGATAAGCCCTGGCTGGGTGGGCGTCGGCATGATGTTGGCATGCGCCAGCGCGCCGACATAGGTGAAATAACTGGCCAGACCGAAGCAGGCGCGAACTCCGATGCAATGCACCCGCCGTGCGCGCCGGATAAGCGGCAGGCACTCCATCAGCGAGGCCGTCAGCGCCGGGGCAAAGACGACCTCGACGGTGTCGCGCGCGGCTGCACGAAGTTCGGAATGCAGATCGGCACCGGCGCGCCCGGCCAGCGCCCCCACCCGCGGCCCATAGGTCAGCGCCCGTGCGCGCATCGCCTGCTGTGCCGCGGCGCGGCAAGGCTCGAACCCTGAAAAACCCAGCGCACGTGCCAGGCGGATCACCGTGTTCGCATTGGCACCAGCGCGGGCGGCCAGGGTGCGGACCGAGTGAAAGGCCAACTCCTCTGGCCGGTCAGAAAGCCACAACGCCAA